>Ga0209219_1000047_pt1 | contig 21860 bp, 19 predicted proteins | sample BlaSpr_A8_OM1_M1_FD_187973 | JGI IMG/M metagenome (GOLD analysis project Ga0209219, IMG submission 187973) | Forest soil microbial communities from Thunder Bay, Ontario, Canada - Black Spruce, Ontario site 2_A8_OM1_M1 (SPAdes) (version 2) | ecosystem: Environmental > Terrestrial > Soil > Boreal... | reverse complement strand
TCGCTGACGCTGTTGGTGCTCGATCCCGACGGGATCGACCCATCACTCGCCGACTGCTGCGCCTGCAGGTACTCGATCGCTCGCGACCCGGGATCGACCTGCGTGACTGCACTGCTCGTTCCGATCGCGAAGGCGAGCGTTGCCGCCGCCGTCGCCGCGGTGGTCGCGAACGCGGCCACTCTCCTGGTCCTGCCCATGTCGGCACCCCACGCGGCGAGGGGACTCCACCCTGCTGGAGTGTCCTCGCCGCATGAGGCTTCCTCCCGTTCTGCGCGGGGGTGGAGGTCGACGCCTCGGGTCGGTCTCCTGGCTTGCGGATCGACGCCGATTACGGCCGCCTTCCCGGGAGACGTGCTCCCGGTGGCACGATGGCCGCCGGCTCCCCGCTCACAGTTGCGCGACAGCGCCGGATTTCCACCGGCTTCCCGTCACCCGGAGCGTTATTCAGATGTGGCCGTCGAGTATGCGCCGGGTGCCGGCGGGTTCGTCAAGGGGGTGGTGGGTACACTGAAAGCCATGCCCCAACCCGGCCCGCAAGCGGTCGCCGTCATCTCCGTGCACGCCTCGCCGTTGTCGGATCTGGGTAGCGGTGAGAACGGCGGGATGAACCTGGCTATACGCCGTCTCTGTGAAGGACTCAGCCTGCGTGGCATGCCCACGGACGTGTTCGTGCGCAGGGATGGCCCCGGTCCTGACGAAGAGTTGATCGCTCCATTGAGCCGTCTGGTGCGCCTGCCCGTTGGAGCACCTACGGCGCTCCGCAAGGAGGACGTGAGCCCCCTGCTCGACGAATTCACTGACGCCACCATCCGGCATGCTCGCTCGGAACGGCGCGCCTATCGGGTCATCCACGGCCACTACTGGCACGGCGGCGTGGTCGGGCGGCAGCTCCGCGATGTGTGGGACATCGCCTGGGTGCAGTCATTCCACACGCTTGCGCTCACCAAGGCTCGCGCCGGGCTGCCCCTCGATGCGCTCCGGGCGCTGACCGAGGGCGAACTCGCCGCCCAGGCCGACCGCCTTGTGGCGGCGAGCGTCTCCGAGGCGAAGGACCTCATCCGCCTGTACCACGCATCTCGCGACCGGATCTGCGTGGCTCAGCCCGGCGTCGATCCCCGCCTGCTCGGGCTGCACGACGGGACTGCCCTGCGCCGCCGGCTCGGTCTGGCGACGACCGCGCGGGTCGCGCTCTTCGCCGGCCGCCTCGAGCCCCTGAAGGGAGCGCAGATCCTGCTCGATGCAGCGGCACGGCTCCGTGCAGGCGGCGGATACGAGGACCTCATCGTGGTGATCGCTGGCGATGACAGCGGCGATGGCGCTCAGGATCGTGGCGGCGAGCGCCGACGCCTCGAGCGTCACGCAGCGCGGATCGGCCTCGACGGCAGCGTTCGTTTCGTCGGTGCCGTGCCCCACGACCAGCTCGCCGACTATTACGCGATGGCTGACGTCTGCGTCGTGCCCTCGCTCACAGAGAGTTTCGGGCTCGTCGCTCTCGAGGCACAGGCGCTCGGGACGCCCGTGGTCGCCGCGTCAGTCGGCGGCTTGCGGGAGATCGTCGAGGACGGTGTGACCGGTCTGCTCGTCGAGGGGCATGAGCCGGGTGACTACGCTCGAGCCATGGCTGAGGTGCTCCAGGATCCGGCTCGCCTGGCCGAGATGGGCGATGAGGCACGGCGCCGAGCGGCCCGATTCACGTGGCGGCGGGCGGTTGACCGAGTGGCGGCGATCTACGACCGGCTCAGCGCCGCGGGCCAGCCGCCCGGCAGCCCGTGCGGGTACGAGGACGAGGAAGCCTTCGCCTTGATGGGCGGCGCGGCCAGCTAGGAGCTGCCGGCGGCGGCGTCCAGTTCGCGTGCGCGCCGAGCGCGCAGCGTGCCGTCGCGACCCTCTCGCAGGATCCGCACCGCGGGACCCGGGAGCTCTCCCGACTCCAGCACCAGATCGATGGCGGCCACGACCCTGTCATCGACGAGGTGGCTCGGGTACAGGCATTCCGTGAACATCTCGGCTTCGTCGATGGTGCGTTCAGCCCACACCGCGGGCAGCGCGTCGAGGTACCGCGTCACGTAGGGACGGAGCAATTCGGGGTCGGGCCCGTGGGCCATCATGCCCGCCACGCCGACCGAGCCGATGTAGAAGCCACGCAGGATCGCTGCCATCGATGCGACCGAGAGCTCTCCGTCGGTCGCACCTTTCCAGGCTGCCGGCATGGGCACGCTCGGATCGGCCACACGCTGCCAGGCCTCCTCCTTGGCGGCGGCGGTCGGCCTCGCCGCGAGAGACGCCGTGCCGCGTCGCCGTCCGATGTCGGACGGGTCATCGGCCATGGTCGCCTGGATCAGGGCAACGTCCGCGTGTCCCTCTTCCGCAAGCTGGCCCACGATCAGCCAGCGGAGGTCCGTGTCGACGTGAATGCCGGGAATCGCTTCGCGGCCTTCCAGCATCGCCGCGACCTTCTCGAGCGACACCTTGGAGGAGGCGGTCGCGACCAGAATGCGAGCCCAGATGAGCTTGAGCTCGGTCGCCAGCTCGTCGCGCTTCACCTGCTCCAGAGCGACCTGATGCAATCGCTCGCGTGCGGTGGCGCGGTTGCTCGGGTCGCCGTAGAGGTCGATCGCTGAGCGCGCCTGGCTGGTCACCCGTTCCACGAGCAACGAGTCCTGCTCAGCGGGAGCGTGGCGAGCAACCAGCTCGACGAACTCGCGCGCGGGCATCTCGGCGTCGCGCGTGAGGTCCCAGACCGCCGCCCAGCAGAGCGCGCGGGCGAGGGGATCCGCCAGGTTCGAAAGGTCGCGTTTGAGAGTTTCGAGCGAGCGCTCGTCGAAGCGGAGCTTGGCGAAGGTGAGATCGCCGTCGTTGAGCAGGACCAGGTCGCACACGCGTTCACCGACCAGCTCGTTGATCGGGGTGATGGCGCCGGTCAGGTCGGTCTCGACGCGCTTGCGCAGGCGCAGCACACCGCTGGCATTGCGGTCATAGAGGCCGACGCCGGCACGGTGGGCCCGCAGAGTCGGATGCTCGGGGATCGCCGACTGCTCGATGGCGAAGGAGGTGTAGCGGCCGTTCTGTTCCGCGAGGCGCACGTGGAACGTGTTGAGGCCGGTGGTCTGCAGCCAGTCCTGCCCCCAGCTCGTGAGGTCGCGGCCCGATGCCCTGCGCAGGCAGTCGAGGAATTCCTGCAGGTCGGCGTTGCCCCAGCGGTAGCGCTTGAAATAGTCCTGGACGCCGCGTTTGAAGGCGTCGTCGCCGACCCACGCCACGAGCTGGCGCATCACCGCCGCTCCCTTGTGGTACGTGATCCCGTCGAAGTTCTGGCGAACCGACACGGTGTCCGGGACGTGGTCGGCGATCTGATGCGTGGTGACCAGCTGGTCCTGGCGCGTGGCGATCGCCTTGACGCTGTTGGCGAAATCGACCCATGCATTGGTGAAGCGGGTCGACTTCTCCAGTGCCAGGTTCGCCATGTAGGTCGCGAACGTCTCGTTGAGCCAGAGGTCGCCCCACCAGCGCATGGTGGTCACGTCGCCGAACCCATGCACGTGGGCCATCTCGTGAAGAATGGTCTCAGCGCGACGCTGCAACTGCGCCTCGCTGGCCTGGCCACGATGGATGTAGGCCTCGTTGAAGGTGACGCAGCCCGGGTTCTCCATGGCGCCCATGTTGAATTCGGGCACGAAAAGCTGGTTGTACTCGTCGAAGGGATAGGTCAGCGCGAAGTACTTCTCGAAGAAGTCAAGGCCGGCGGCGGTGATATCGAAGATCTCCTCGGCCTGCTCGTCGACCCACGTGGCGAGCGACTCGCGGCACCAGAGCGCCATGGGGATGTTGCGGTGCTTGCGTTCCACAACGTGGTACTTGCCCGCGACCACGGCGATCAGATACGGCGGCAGGGGTGGGGTCGTCTTGAAGTGCCAGACTTTGGCGTGGCCTCGCACCTCAGTACGGATCACCGAGCCGTTGCCGCAGACTCGCCAGGCGCTCGGCGCGGTGACCGTCATGGTGACCCCGGCCTTCAAATCGGGTTGATCGAAGCAGGCAAGGACCTTGTGAGCGTCGAAGGGCTCGAAGTGGGTGTACACGTACACCTCGCCGTCGACCGGGTCGCGGAGTCGGTGCATCCCGACCCCGGTGTGCTGATACTCGCACTGCGCCGTCACCGAAAGTCGATTGGAGCCGGCTCGCAGCCCGCGTAGCCAGAGCACCGTGCCGTCGAACCCATGCTGCGCGGCGGTGAGTCGCTTGCCGTTGAGGGTGCACTCGTCGATCGAGCGAGCCGCGATGTTGATGAAGGTCTCCGAGCCCTCGTGCGCGGCGTCGAAGACGACCGTCGTTGCGCTCTGGAAGGTCTCCGCGGCTGGGTCGTCGCTCAGGGACAGCGAAACCTCGTACGAGAGATTGGAGAGCAGTGCGGCCCGGGCTCGCGCGTCCGATTCGGTGAGGTTGTCCTGAAGGGGTGCCTTGTCCAATGTCGTTACAGTCACTCTTTGAAGCCTACTAAAGTCGCACGGGTAGTCACGGAAGGGTGACCATCTCTCCGCAGCTGAGGGCGAGCCTTGGTCGCCGCATAGGGTTCGAGGCGATCGACGCGACCCGTGGCGATGGTCGTGCCATTCGGCGCCCCGGGGGTCGCCCCTCGCGGATCGTTTGTTACGATCGGCCGCGATGCTGTCGGGCTACGCGCCGATCCTCTTCTTCTTCGGCATCTGCGCGGCATTTGCCGTCTTCGCACAGTTGCTGAACGCGGCACTCGGACCGAAGCGCCCTTCGCCGACCAAGGACCTCCCGTACGAGTCCGGAATGGTGCCGCGGGAGAGCGCGCGGCGGCGCTTCTCGGTGAGCTTTTACGTGACCGCGATGCTGTTCATCATCTTCGACGTCGAATCGATCTTCCTGTTCCCATGGGCCACGATCGTCCGGGAGCTGAAGGTCTTCGGCATCGTCGAGATGGGGATCTTCATCGCCTTCCTCCTCGTCGGGCTCCTGTACATCTGGCGCAAGGGAGCACTGCGGTGGGACTGAACGACGAGCTGATCCTGCCGCGTGGAGGGTCCTCGCGGCTTCTGCTCGCTGATGCCGATGCGGGTGCAATCCCGCTGCCTCGCACCGGGGCCGCCGAGCGCACCGCAGTGCAGAGTGGGATCGTCACCACCACCTTCGGGAAGGTCATTCAGTGGGGGAGGTACAGCTCGCTGTGGCCTGCGCTCTTCGGGCTGGCCTGCTGCGCAATCGAGATGATGAGCTCGACGGCGTCGCGCTACGACATGTCGCGGTTCGGCGCCGAGGTCTTTCGGGCGTCCCCGCGCCAGGCTGACCTGATGATCGTCGCCGGCCGGGTCTCCCAGAAGATGGCCCCGGTCCTGCGCCACATCTACGACCAGATGCCTGAGCCGAAGTGGGTGATCAGCATGGGAGCGTGTGCCTCGAGCGGCGGCATGTTCAACAACTACGCAATCGTCCAGGGCGTCGACAAGGTGGTTCCCGTCGACGTCTACATCCCTGGGTGCCCGCCCCGACCGGAGGGGCTGATCGACGCAGTCATGAAGCTGCAGAAGAAGATCGCCGGGGAACTCCCCGGCTCGCTGCTCGGGTAGCGTGGTGACCGCCGTGGGATCGCCCATGAGCGGCGCACGGGCAGCGGATCTCCTCGAGCGGGAGCTTCCGGGCGCAGTGCGCCGTCGCGAAGTGGGCTTCGGCGAGGAGTCGGTCTGGATCGACCGCGACGCGCTGGTCGCAGCGTGCACGCTGCTCCGCGACCATCCGGACGGCGTGTACACCACCCCGGTCTTCGTCACGGCGGTCGACTGGCCCGACCGCGAGCCTGCCGAGCCTCGCTTCGATGTCGTCTATGAGCTCCGCTCGCTGGTCCATAACGACACCTGCCGTCTGATTGTGCAGGTCACCGAAGATGACCCGAACGTGCCGACGCTCGAGCGCGTCTTTGCCGGGATGGACTGGCACGAGCGCGAGTGTTACGACCTGCTGGGGATCACCTTCACCGGCCACCACGACCTCAAGCGGATTCTGCTTCCGACCGACTGGGACGGGCACCCGCTGCGCAAGGACTACGCGTCATTCGGCGAACCGATCGCGTTCACGCACAACCTCGAGTGGGCGCTTCCTGCAGCCGAACGACCGCGCGACATGCCCGGGTCCACGCGATGACGGCGCTGCCGCCGTTCGGCAAGCCGACGATCGATCTCGACCCGGTCTCCGAGCAATACGAGGCGGGCCGGGAGCAGCTCGGCGTCGAGCACGGGCTCGACTCCGTCGACCTCGTTCAGATCGGCGAGAGCACCATGGAGCTGAACATGGGTCCGATGCACCCGTCGACCCATGGGGTGCTCCGCCTGGTGCTCGATCTCGACGGCGAGGTGGTGCGCGAATGCCGGCCGGACATCGGCTACCTGCATACCGGTTTCGAGAAGGACTTCGAACGCCACACGTACCAACAGTGCATCCCGTACACGGACCGGATGGACTACCTCGCGCCGCTCTTCAACAACCTGGGGTTCTCGCTTGCGGTGGAGCGCTTGCTCGCCATCGAGGTCCCGATGCGGGCCCAGTACCTGCGCGTGATCATGTGCGAGCTCTGCAGGATTGCCAGCCATCTGCTCTGGTATGGGACCGGCGCGCTCGACCTGGGAGCAACGTCGGCGTTCATGTACGCATGGCGTGATCGCGAGAAGCTGCTCGACATCAACGAGCTGGTCAGCGGTGTGCGCATGCACACATCGTTCATTCGGGTCGGTGGCCTGCTCGCGGACGTGCCCGACGAGTTCTACGTCCTGGTCGGCGAGGTCATCAAGACGTTTCCTAAGCTCATCGACGAGCACGAGCGGCTGATCACCAAGAACCCGATCTTCCGGCAGCGCACGGTCGGACTTGGCAGGCTGAGTGCCGAGGATGCGATGGCATACGGAGCCACCGGACCGACGCTGAGGGGAAGCGGCATTGCGTACGACCTCCGCAAGGCGAAGCCGTACAGCTCGTACGACCACTTCACGTTCGACGTTCCCATCGGGCGCAGCGGCGACGTCTACGACCGCTACCTGGTGCGCATGCAGGAGATGAGGGAGTCCCTGAAGATCATCGGCCAGGCATTCGAGGCACTCCCCGACGGGCCCGTGAACACCGCCGACCGGCGCGTGGCACTCCCGCCGCGGAACGAGTTGAACACCAGCATGGAGTCGCTCATCCACCATTTCAAGCTGGTCACCGAGGGCATGCGCGTCCCGGCGGGTCAGGTGTACCAGGCGATCGAGTCGCCGCGAGGAGAGCTCGGCTTCTACCTGGTGAGCGACGGGACCACGCGGCCGTATCGCTGCAAGGTGCGGGCGCCGTCCTTCAGCAACTTGAGCGCGCTGCCGCACATGGTGCGCGGCGAGTTGATCGCCGACGTCGTCGCAGTCATCGGCTCGATCGACATCGTCCTCGGAGACGTCGACCGATGACCCTGCAGGCTGAGACGCGGACCGCGATCGAGCGTGCCCGCGATCGGTATCCGCTGCCGCGGAGTGCGATCCTTCCGGCCCTCTGGGCGGTCCAGGGCGAGCTGGGACAGATCACGCCCGACGCGATGGGGGAGGTCGCGACCATCCTCCAGGTGGCTCCGAGTGAGGTCGAGGCGGTGTCCACCTTCTACTCCATGTACTTCCAGCATCCCCACGGCCGCCACGAGGTCATCGTCTGCATCAACGTCTCATGCGCACTCCGCGGCGCCGAAGGGATCGTCGAACACCTCGAGCGCTCGCTGGGATGTGCATCGGGCGAGACCACTGCCGACGGTGAGTTCACCTGGTCGAGCACCGTCGAATGCCTCGGTGCTTGCGGAGGCGCCCCAAGCATGCAGGTCGACCACCACTTCCAGGAGAACCTCACAGCTGATCGGGTCGACGAGGTACTCGGCGCCTTGCGCGGCGCGGGTCCTGCCGTCGCGGGGACCCCTCGCCGCGCGATTCGACGACGTGATCCAGCGGGTGGCGGCGCGGGGGGCAGCGCCGGTCGCAGGCTGGGCGCCGAGATGCCCGGTCCCAGAACGCAACACGATGGGGAGTCAGACCCAGCCGCAGAACGGGGAGGGGGACCCGCGCCGACAGGACCCGCGGGACCCCCGGCGTCGCCTGCAGCGCCGCCGGCGTCGCCTGCACCGCCGAAGCGACCACGACGCCCGCGCAAGGACGCCTCGTAGGATGCACGACCGAATGGGACCGAGGAACGCGCAGAGACCGGGTGCGCATGGCTGAGTACAAGCTGCTCACCAAGGATTTCGGCGCGGAAGCGCTGCAAACCCTCAAGGGCTACGAGCGCACCGGCGGCTACCAGGGGCTGCGCGATGCGTTCACCAAGTTCACACCTGAGGAGCTTGTGGCCGAGGTGAAGACCAGCAACATTCGGGGCCGCGGAGGCGCCGGATTTCCGACCGGGATGAAGTGGTCGTTCCTGCCAAAGGATGTGTTTCCGCGGTACCTCTGCTGCAACGCCGACGAGTCCGAGCCCGGGTGTTTCAAGGACCGGTACCTCATCGACGAGAGTCCACACCAGCTCGTCGAGGGCCTGCTGATCGCGTCGTACGCCCTTCAGGTCAACACATCCTTCATCTACATCCGCGGTGAGTACCACGACCAGCGCCTGCTGCTCGACCGAGCCGTCGAGGAGGCTCGGGCCGCCGGCTACATCGGCAGGAACATCCTCGGCAGCGGCTTCGACTGCGACGTCATCGTGCACGGCGGCGCGGGCGCATACATCTGCGGCGAGGAGACCGCGCTGATCGACTCGCTCGAGGGGCTCCGCGGTCAGCCGCGCCTCAAGCCCCCATTCCCCGCCATCAAGGGGCTGTATGGCCAGCCAACGGTGGTGAACAACGTCGAGACGCTGTGCAACATGCCCCACATCGTCCAGCGCAGCGGCGAATGGTTCAAGTCGATCGGCACCGAGAAGAGCAGCGGGACCCGTGTGTTCTGCTGCAGCGGCCACATCAACCGCCCGGGCAACTACGAGATGCAACTCGGCACTTCCATTCGCGAGTTGCTCGAGGAGCACTGCGGCGGGATGTGGCAGGGACGATCGCTCAAAGCGTTCCAGCCTGGTGGTGGCTCGATGCAGGTCCTGCTTCCCGAGCACATCGATCTTCCCCTCGACATGAATGCGGTGCAGGAGGCGGGCTCGTCGCTCGGCGCCGGCGCGATGATCTTCATGGACGAGACGACATGCCTCGTGGACGTGTCGATGCGACTCGTCGATTTTTATCGCCACGAATCGTGTGGCAAGTGCGTCCCATGCCGCGAGGGCACCTACTTCGAGTCGGAGTTGATGCATCGTCTCGAAGCAGGGCGTGCAACTCCGGCGGAGCTGGCCAGCCTTGCTGACATCTGCTCCAACATGGACGGTCGCTGCTTCTGCCCGCTGGGTGACACCGCAACCTGGTTCGTGATGTCCGCATACAAGTACTTCCGCGGTGAGTTCGAAGCACACTGTGGCGCCGGTCGGTGCCCGGTGAGGGCGCAGGCGACGGCTCTGGTGGCCTGAGTCCCATGGCTGACACGGCGAACACACCGCCCGAGCAGCCGGACGACGGCCGCGTCGGCATCAGCATCGACGGACGAACGGCCCGAGTGCCGAAGGGCACGCTCGTGCTCGACGCAGCGACCGAGCTCGGCATCCACATCCCGATCTACTGCGCCCATCCGAAGATGGAGCCTGTGGCCGTCTGCCGCATGTGCCTGGTCAACATCGAGAAGTTCCCGAAGCCGCAGCCGGCGTGCGCGACCATCGCCGGTGAGGGCATGGTCGTCCGGACCAACATTCCCGAGGTCGCCAAGCTGCGCGAGGGGATGCTGGAGTTCCTGTTGCTGAACCATCCCCTCGACTGCCCGGTGTGCGACCGGGGCGGCGAATGCGACCTTCAGGACTTCACGTTTCGCTATGGCCCGGGCATCTCGCGCTTTCCGATCACGGAAAAGGTGCACTTCAAGAAGGCGCTGCCACTGTCCCAGCACATCGAGCTCGACCAGGAACGATGCATCCTCTGCTGGCGCTGCGTTCGCTACTACGACGAGATCACCGGCGAGAAGGAGATCGTGCTCCAACAGCGAGGTGTCGAGACGCTGGTCGCGACCTTCGACGACCAGCCGCTGCAGTCGAAGTTCCAGGGGAATCTTCCCGAGATCTGCCCGGTCGGCGCGCTGACACATCGCGAGTACCGATTCGTGTCGCGTCCCTGGGACCTGCTCCGCACCGCGAGCGTCTGCCCCGAGTGCTCCTATGGCTGCAACATCAACGTCGACAGTCGCGACTTCGAGATCCGCCGCTTCGCCTCACGCGACAACCCGCTGGTCGACGACATGTGGCTCTGCGATCGCGGTCGATACAGCTTCCCGAAATGGAACAGCTCCGAACGCGTGCGGCGTCCGATCCTCACCAGTGACGACGAATCCCGCGACGTATCGGTGCAGGAGGCGATCACCCAGTCGGCGCGACGCCTTCGCGAGATCGCCGACGAGTACGGTGCGGCGTCGATCGGCGTCCTCGGTTCGGCCTCGAGCACCAACGAGGAGTTGTTCCTGCTCGAGCGTCTCGCCCGCTCGGTGATCGGCACCCCTCATGTCGACCACCAGCTCGAGAGCTTCGACGACATCTCCGCGAGCGAGCACACGCTGGGCATCGCCGAGATCGAGGAATGCGACGTCCTCGTGGTCCTCGGCACCGAACCCGAGGAGCAGGCTCCCGTGCTCACCCTGCGGCTCTACAAGGCCGAGCGAAAGCACGGCGCTCGGATCATCAGGCTGAGCGGCGACGCGGGGGTGGATCAGGCAGTCGCCGCAACGACCGGTGGCGCCCGGATCGGCCTGATCGCCGACGAGACCAACCGCTCGCATGCAGCCGCTATGGCAAAGGGCATCGGGGCGGTGCGCCGCCTCACGACCACGCGCGGCCCAAACGGGCGTGGTGCGAAGGACCTCGGGCTCCTCCCCAACGTGGGTCCCGGCTACGCATCGGTTTCCGAGGCCGGCAGGAACGGACGCCAGATTCTCGAGGGCCTGGCCAAGGGCGAACTCCGCGGACTGCTGATGCTCGGACCGAACCCGGCACTGGAGGCGGACGCCGACCTGCTCACACGAGCGCTGCGCGCGGCCGCATGCGTCATCGCGATCGACACCCGACCGGGGATCGTGTCCCGCGGCGCCACCGTACTCATCCCCGGCCACGCCATCTTCGAGAAGGCCGGCAGCCTCACCAATGTCGAAGGGCGCGTGCAGCGTATCCGGACAGCACTGCCGCCGGCGAGTGCGACGCCGGTGGAGACCCGCATCCTGACGAGCATCGCGAAAGAGATGGGAGCGGAGGAGTGGGGTGATGGTGACCCGCTCGCGGTGAACCGCGTGCTTCGCGATGCCCTTCCTGCCTACGCCGCCGCCGGCAACGGCGGACGCGCCCTCTTTGCGGCGGAGGCCGTGGCGTGATCGGCGGAGACGACTGGAAGGTCCTGCTCCTCAAGTGCCTCGTGCTCGTCGTCTTTCTGCTCACGGCGTTCGCCTATCTGACCCTGGCAGAGCGCAAGATCTCCGCCCGCATCCAGCTGAGATACGGCCCGAACCGGGTGGGGCCGTTCGGGCTCCTGCAGCCGGCGGCGGATGGACTCAAATTGTTCTTCAAGGAGAACATCGCACCCGCCGAGCGCGACAAGCTGCTCTACCTGATTGGTCCGAGTCTCGCGGGGGGCGCCGCATTGCTCGCCTATGCGGTGATTCCGTGGGGGACCAACAACTTCTTCGGGTACGACTTCCACTGGGACATCGCCCACGTCAACGTGGGACTCCTCTTCATCCTCGGGATCACGTCGCTCGGGGTTTACTCGCTGTTCCTCGGAGGGTTTGCCTCCAACAGCAAGTACTCATTGCTCGGCGGTCTGCGCTCATCGGCGCAGCTCATCTCCTACGAGATGGCGGTGTCGTTCGCGCTGATCGGCGTGGTGATCCTCGCCGGCTCGCTCGACCTCGAGCAGATCGTCGGCGCGCAACACGGCCTCTGGTTCGTCGTCCTGCAGCCGCTCGCATTCATCCTCTATTTCACCGCTGCGTTCGCCGAGACCAACCGGCTGCCGTTCGACCTGCCCGAGGCGGAGACCGAGCTGATCGCCGGGTACCACACCGAGTACTCCTCGATGCGCTTCGGTCTGTACTTCCTCGGCGAGTACATCAACATGGTGACGGTCTGCTCGATCGCAACAGCCCTCTTCCTCGGGGGCTCGCTGCCCTTCCCACCGTTCCATCCCTTCGACTGGATTCCCGGGCCTGTCTGGTTCCTCGGGAAGGTCGCGGTCCTCCTCTTCGTGATGATCTGGGTTCGCTGGACGCTCCCCCGATTGCGTTACGACAGGCTGATGAACTTCGGGTGGAAGGTGCTCCTTCCCATCGGTCTCGTCAACATCGTCGTCACCGGCGCGGTCGTCGCGATCCGGGCCTAGGCGTGGAGGGAAGGCGGTCGTGATCAAGGAGCTCGTCCAGGGCCTCACCTTCACGCTTCGGAAGATGGGGTCGAAGCCGATCACCGTGCAGTACCCAGAAGAACAGAAGCCGGTGACGCCGCGACACCGAGGCCGGCACATCCTGCACCGCTACGACAACGGACTCGAGCGGTGCATCGGATGCGAGCTGTGCGCAGCCGCGTGCCCCGTGGGGTGCATCTACGTCCTCGCCGCCGAGAACGATCCGAACAACCCGATCTCGCCTGGGGAGCGCTACGCCGAGCGGTACGAGATCAATCTGATGCGCTGCATCTACTGCGGCTACTGCGCTGAAGCATGTCCCACCGAGGCGATCACGCTAGGGCCGCGTTTCGAGCTCGCCGAATACCGGCGCGAGCGGACCGTGGTGACCAAGGCGGAATTGCTCGAGTCCTGGCCGGGAATGCACACGGCCGGCCTGCCGGTGAGCGCCGTCGGCGCCGGTGCCGACCAGACCGGCCGCGAGGAGCTGGATCCGGGCGTGAACCCGCGGGCAGCCTGGGCGGCCGAGGAGTCGAAAGTGGACCGTGAAACCGCGCCGCACCCCGGCGAGCTCGGCATTCCGGTCGACGTGCCCACCGTCATCGAGCCGGGCGCCACGCCATGACGGTGCTCTTCGCCGTGGTGATCGCACTGGCCGCTGTCAGCTCACTTGGTGTCGTGTTCTCACGTCAGACCATCTATTCGGCCCTGAGCCTGGTCGTGACCGTCTCCATGCTCGCCGTGCTCTTCCTGCTCCTCAACGCGCAGTTTCTCTTCGCCGTGCAACTCATCGTGTATGCCGGCGCGGTCATGGTGCTGTTCGTGTTCATCGTTGCGCTCTTGAGCCCCGACGCCGAGGACCGGCCGGCGCTGGACCTGCGAGCGGTGATCGGCGGGGTCGTCGTCGTCGTGGTCACCGCACTGGTGTTCATCGCAGCGCGCAACGGCATCACCTACAACACCGGCGGATTCCACGCCACCGCTGTGGGCGCTGCCAACGACCCCTACCACACCTTCTCGTTCCCCCCCGACACGGTGAACGCCGCCGGCAACGTCCAGACGGTGGCGGGGCAGCTCTTCACCAACTACCTGCTTCCATTCGAGATCACGTCGATGCTGCTGCTCGTCGCGGCAATCGGCGCCGTCTACCTGACGCGGCGCTCGAGCTCGTGATCGTGGACGCCACGTGCTGAACGCGAACCTCTTTCCCTACCTGCTCGGACTCGCGACCTTCCTCTTCACAGTGGGAGCTGCGGGGGTGCTGATCCGGCGCAACCCGATCGTCGTGTTCATGTGCATCGAGCTGATGCTCAACGCCGCCAATGTGGCGCTGGTCGCCTACGGCCGCTTCCTCAACAGCCAGGAAGGCCAGATCTTCGCCTTCATGGTCATCGTGGTCGCAGCGGCCGAGGTCGTCGTCGGGCTTGCGCTGATCACCCAGATCTTTCGGCTCGGCCGCGAGCTGGATGTCGATGACCTCAGCGAGATGAAAGAGTGAGCGTCGACACCGCCTCCACGCTGGTCATCCTGGTCCTGCTCTTCCCCCTGCTGGGTGCGGCACTCAACGGCTTCCTCGGGGCGATGCTGGGCCGGCGCTTCGTCAACATCGCCGGCACCGTCTCGATCTTCGCGTCGTTCGTGGTCGCGTGCTTCGTGCTCGCCAACGTCGTCGGCGCACCGGCAGGGCACAGCGCGATCACCATCAGGCTCTGGCAGTGGATCGATCTTGGAGGCGGCACCAACCTTTCCGTCGGGATGGATTTCACGCTCGACGCGCTGAGCGCGCTGATGCTGATGGTGATCACCGGCGTGGGGTTTCTCATCCACGTGTACAGCGTCGGCTACATGGAGCACGACCCCGGGTTCGCGCGGTTCTTCAGCTACATGAACTTCTTCATCTTCTCGATGTTGACGTTGGTGCTGGCCGCGGATCTCGTCATCCTGATCATCGGTTGGGCACTGGTGGCCCTCAGCAGCTACCTGCTCATCGGCTTCTGGTACGACCGCCCCACCGCGGTGCTGGCCGCTCGCAAAGCATTCATCACCCAGGTGATCGGCGATATCGGACTGGTCATCGCCGCCTTTCTGATCGTGCTCAACACGCACACCCTGAGCCTGCCGAACATCTTTGCGCGCACTCAGACGTTCCCGGCCGGTGGCGCGCTGGTCACCGGGGTCTGCGTGCTGCTTGCCATCGGCGCATTCGCCAAGAGCGCGCAGTTCCCGCTGCACACCTGGCTGCCGGATGCGATGGAGGGCCCGACGCCGGTATCGGCGCTGATCCACGCGGCGACCATGGTCACCGCCGGCGTGTACCTGATCGCGCGTTTCCACGTGCTCTTCAACCTGGCACCGGTGGCGGAGGGCCTGGTCGCCTGCATCGGCATGGGCACCGCGGTGATGGCCGGCATCATCGCCCTCTCACAGATCGACATCAAGCGCGTCATCGCGTATTCGACGATGTCGCAGATCGGCCTGATGATCTATGCGGTCGGCATCGGCGCCTACTCGGCGGGCATGTTCCACTTCACGATCCACGCGGTGTTCAAGGCCCTGCTCTTCATGGCTGCCGGGAACGTCATCCACGCGCTCCACGATGAGCAGGACATCCGCCTCATGGGCGGGCTGCACGCCCGGATGCGCTGGACCCACCTCGCCTTCGGCGCCGGGTCGCTGTCCCTCGCTGGATTCCTGCTGTTCTCGGGATGGTTCAGCAAGGAGAACCTGCTCGGCTTTGGCACGGTCTCCGGTCCGGGAGCCGCGCCGTGGATCCTCTACGTCGTCGGTGTCGGCGTCAACGTCCTCACCGGCCTGTACGCGTTCCGCCTCTACTTCACGGTGTTCCAGGGCGAGCCGCAGACCGCGCGCATCTTTGCGGTGAAGGAGGCAGGCCGGGCGATGCTCGTCCCGGTCGTCATCCTCGCTGCGCTGGCGGTCGTCGTGGCATGGCCGCTCGAGTTCCCGTTACCGAATACCCTGCACATCTTCAGCGACTTCCTCAGCCCCGTGTTCGCGGGATCGCAGTCACAGTTGTTCCACGAGCCCGGGCTGGGCGTCGCGGCGATCGGTCTCGTCGTCGGCAGCGCCGCGAGCCTCATCGGGATCGGCCTCGCGCTGCGTCTCTGGTACGAGCACCGACCCGACGCGCAACTGGTGCTCGGGCGCCTTCCGAGGGTCCTCCCGCTGCTCTCCTACAACAAGTTCTACTTCGACGAGATCTACGATCGCACCCTGGTGCAGCCGGTCAAGGCTGTTGCTCGCACCGCGCGCCGCGTCGTGGAGCCGGACGTCATGGACGGGTGGGTGAGCGGTGTCGGTGACCTGTTGCGTGGGTTCAGCCTCGACCTGCGTTCGATCCAGACGGGATTGATTCGCGACTACGCGTCGCTCTTCACGGTCTTCGCGGTCGTGCTCGTCGTGGTCTGGGTGTTCATAGCGCGATGACCACGCACATCCCGTGGCTCACCCTGCTGATCGTCATCCCCGCGGGGGCGGCCATCCTCCTGCAGATCGTGCCGCGGCGATCCACCGCGATGGTGAAGGGACTGACCCTGGCGGCCACGGCTGCGGGCGCGATCATCGTGGGTCTGCTGCTCGCCTGGATGCCGGGCAACAAGGCGAGTGGTGGTCCCCTGCCGCTGCATTTCGCCGAGACCCACGCGTGGCTGCCGGCGATCAACACCAGCTACCACCTCGGGATCGACGGCGTCTCGGCGTGGCTGCTCGCGCTGAACGCCGGCGTCTTCCTGCTGGGAGCGTTGGCGGTGTCGCGCAAGTCCACGGATCGACTTCGCTTCTACTGCACGCTGCTGCTGCTCACCGAGGCCGCCACCACCGGCGTGCTCCTGTCCATCGACCTTCTCCTCTTCTACATGTTCTGGGAGGGGATGCTGGTTCCGCTCTACGTGCTGCTCAGCAACTGGGGCGGTGAGCGGCGCGGCCCGGCGACACTGAAATTCATCATCTATACGGTCGCCGGGAGCCTGCTGATGCTGGTGGCGATCATCTATCTCTACATCCAGTCGCCCGCCGGGTCCTTCGACCTCGAGAACATCCTTGCCCAACCGATCAGCGCGGGCGCTCCGCTGGTGCTTCCGATCATCCACGTGGCGACGTTCACACCCAAGGAGCTCGCCTTCATCTGCTTCGCGCTCGCCTTTGCCATCAAAATCCCGATCGTCCCGTTCCACACCTGGCTTCCCGATCTCTATGAGGCGTGCCCACCCGCGGTGCTGGTGTTCTTCGCCGGGATCGTGAGCAAGCTGGGTGCCTACGGGTTCATCCGCTTCGGGTTGACGCTGTTCCCGAATGAGATGCACACCTATCGCTTCGTCCTCGCCGCGCTCGCGGTGCTGAGCATCGTCTATGGCGCGCTCATGGCCCTGTCGGAGCGCGACCTGAAGCGCATCGTGGCATACGCGAGCATCAGCCACCTTGGCTTCATCTCGCTCGGCATCTTCTCGCTGACCAGCAACGGCATCAACGGCGCGGTGATCCAGATCATCAACCACGGCATCATCATCAGCGCCCTCTTCCTGATTGTCGGGTTCATCGAGGCACGCACCGGCACGCGCGAGCTCGGCGAGCTCTCCGGGCTCGAGCGGCGAATGCCGTGGCTCTACTTCTTCTTCCTCGTGGCCACCCTCGCCGGCCTGGGCATGCCGGGCATGAACAGCTTCGTCGGCGAGTTCGCGATCATGCTCGGCGCCTTCCAGCTCAACTGGATCTACGCGGTCCTCGCCGGTGGCGGCGTGATCCTGGCGTGCTGGTACATGCTCCGGCTTCACCAGGGCTTGATGCACGACCCGCTGCGGCCGCGAGCCGAGGGAGTCCACGACCTCCACCTCGGTGAGGCGCTGTTGCTCGTCCCGCTGGTCGCATTGATGATCTTCATCGGGCTGTATCCGAAGCCGATCAGCGATGTGGCGAGAGGTTCGGTCAGTGCGTACGTCGCGCTCGTTCAGCCTGGTACGCCCACAACGGGCGCGCGATGATGCCCATCGCCGCCAGTCCGGTCCCGCTCACGTTCCCCGGCGGAAACGACCTGGTCGGCTTCCTGCCAGAGCTCGTGCTCGGCGGCGCGTTCCTCGTGCTCATGCTGCTCGACCTGGTCGTCCCCGCATCGCGGCGCACGTGGCTCGCGGGTTTCGCCTTGCTCGGCGTCGCCGCGGCGTTCGTGGTCACGATCTTCTGCTGGTTCAATGCCAACCCGGGGAGGCTGGTGTACTCGGGGTCGTTCGCCTACGACCGCTACGCGCTGTTCGTCGACGCCATCCTGCTGGTGAGCGCAGCACTGGTGCTGATGATCAGCCCGCATTACCTCAATCGTCGCGGCATTCATCACGGCGAGTACTACGCGCTCATCCTCGCCGCGACCATCGGAATGATGCTGCTTGCCGGAGCGACCAGTCTGATGGTGATTTTCCTCGCGATCGAGTTGCTCTCATTGGCGCTGTACGTGCTGAGCGGGTTTTCGCGTCAGGAGGAGCGCTCCCAGGAGGCAGCGCTGAAGTACCTGCTGCTCGGAGGGTTCGCCTCGGGCTTCCTGCTCTTCGGCATGGCGCTGGTCTATGGCGAGACCGGCCACACCCAGCTTGCCCAGATCTCGGCCGCCATCCAGGGTGAGCGGGCGATCGATCCCCTCCTGCTCGCCGGCGTGATCCTCCTCTTCATCGGCTTCGCCTTCAAGGTGAGCGCCGCTCCGTTCCATTCGTGGACGCCCGACGTCTACCAGGGTGCGCCGACGTCGGTCACGACCTTCATGAGCGTCACGACCAAGGTCGCGGCGTTCGCGGCACTGGTCCGGGTTTTCACGTACACCTTCGGCGGCGGCAGCACCAACTTCTACACGACCTGGGAACCGGTGGTCGCCCTGGTCGCGATCGCATCGATGGTCGTCGGCAATGTCGCGGCGCTGACCCAGACGAGCGTCAAACGCATGCTTGCCTATTCGGGCATCGCCCAGGCGGGATACATCCTCATCGGCGTTGCCGTGGGCGCTGTGGTGCTGCCGTCGGGTCAGTCCAGCTCCCTGGGGACGATCGCGGTGCTCTACTACCTCGCCGCCTACGCGGTGAGCAACATCGGCGCGTTCGCGGTCATCACCGTGATGGCAGGGCGTGGCGAGGACCTCGACAGCTACGACGGTCTTCGCGGCCTGGCGTACCGGCGTCCGTTTGTCGCCGCGAGCATGGCGCTCTTTCTCTTCTCGCTCGGCGGCTTCCCACCCACCGCGGGGTTCTTCGCAAAGTTTCTCGTCTTCACCGCAGCCATCAATGCCAACCAGACACCGCTTGCGCTCTGGGGGATCGCGACGAGCGCGGTCGCGGCCTTCTACTATCTGCGCGTCGGCCTGCTCATGTATCAGCGCCCCACCGGTGCAACCGATGAATACCGCTGGTCGCGCACCGGTATTCCGGGCAGCGCGGTCCTGGTAGCCACCACGGCGGGAACACTGGTCCTCGGTGTGCTGATCGTGCTCGTGTATACCGCCGCGACGGCTTCCCTGAAAGGCTTGATCGTGTGAACGGGTCGTTGGCCAAAGAGCTCGCCGAGATCGTCGCCGCGCAGGGCATCGCCGGCGACGTGGTCAGCCCGGCCGACCCCGGATCCCTCGCGGCCGTGGCCCGGGTTTGCAACCGGCACAGCATCGCGTTGCGGATCACCAGTGGCGCGCCGTCGACACACCAGACCGCCCCGGACGGCGGCATCGTGCTCAGCGTGCACCGCCTCAATTCCGTCGCGGTCGCCGCGCCGGGGCTCACCGTCCGTGCCGGGGCGGGTGTGACGGTCGCGAATCTCCGCGCCGCAGTGGCGAAAGAGCGCCTTGCGGTGGTCGGGCTGGCTGCCGAGACCGGTTCGGGACACGTGGGCACATTGGTCGCACGCGGCGACGTGCCCAGGCGTTCCCTGGCGGGAGTCGAGGCGGTGCTGTCGACCGGCGAAGCCGTGAAGGCCGGCGGGGCGATGCTCAAAGACGTCGTCGGCTATGACCTGCTCGCCGCGCTGCTGGGCAGCGCCGGCCGTCTCGCCATCATCGTCGCCGTGACCTTCAGGCTCGAGCCGGGCGCCGCGCGAACACCCACCTCCAAGCCACCTGGTGCACGCGCGTGGCAGCCGGCGCTGGCCGACGCCTTCGACCCCAAGGGGTTGCTGCGTTCGGGCGCGTCGGAATGAAGGCAAAGCTCGGGAGGGGCACAGCCCGGTACTGGCACGAGTACACGCGGATGCGCACCGCGATCTTCCTGCTCGTTGGCATCCTGCTCATCGTCCTGATCGGCTCGTTCGTGCCCCAGCAGAACACTTCGGACCCCGGCAAAGTCGAGGCGTTTCTCACCGCCTGGCCGAATCTGAACGTGCTCTTCGCGGACGCGCAGCTGCCGCTCACCCAGGTGTTCGTCTCGCCGGTGTTCTATACGCTGCTGGGCCTGCTCTACATCTCCCTGGGTTGGTGCGTGATCCGGCGGGGACGGGCGCTCATCATGCGCACCTTTCGCGGGTACAAGCGCACGCCGCAGTACTGGGGGGAGTGGGGTTCGTGGCTCTTCCACACGTCGTTCTTCCTGCTGCTCGTGGCTGTGGTGTGGGGGAAGGCGACCGGCTATCAAGGTCTCGTCGCGCTCACTGAGGGGCAGAGCTTCACCAACACACCCTCGGGGTACGACACGCTCCAGCAGGGGCTGCTCTACAGCGGGAACTACGCGCCATTCACCTTGCGACTCAACAGCTTCGAGGCGACCTATGCGAGCAACGGCGAGGCCAAGGACTACGTCAGCAACGTCAGCGTGTTCGACCGTGGCAAGCGCCTGCAGACGCAGAACATCCGGGTCAACGAGTTTCTCAGCGTCGACGGCGTCAACGTGTACCAGCAGGACTACGGATGGGCGCCGACCATTCGCGTGACCAACCCCGCCGGGCAGACCGTGTTCGACGGACCGATCCAGTTCTTCGACGATTCCAACAACATCGGCAACAAGGCGATCGGCGATGGCGTCCTCAAGGTGCCGGATTTCGGCTACACCATCAAGGGATTCTCGCAAGCGATTCAGATCGGCGCGAAGATGTCCTTCTTCCCTGACGCGCGGCTACTCCCGTCGGTGGGCAGCAATGGGGTCATCGATCCGACAGCGACCACCTACGGGCCGGGAGGCGTGTCACCTCGCAACCCCGTGGTCGAGTTGCAGCTCTACGTCGGGAGCCTCGGCCTCAACAGCGGCGCACCCCAGAACGTCAACCAACTCGACACCGCGGCGATGCGGCCGTACTTCGCCGACGGTCACGTGATCCCGATCCTGCTCGGCACGTCGATGCAGCTGCCGATCGACACGGTGAACGGCAAGACGGTGAACTTCACGATCTCGTTCCCCGCGATCCACCAGTACTCGCTCTTCCAGGTCAACGCCGACCAGGGTGTCCTGCTCGTCTACACAGCGTTCGGGCTGATCATGACCGGGCTGCTCACCAAGCTCTACCTGCGCCCCTTCATGGAGCGGCGTCAGCGCCGGCGGCGCACGCCGATCATCCTTGATCCCCGCTGGTCGGCCGACGCCAGTGGCGAGCCTCAGCCAGAGCCCGATCGAGAACCCGCCGCGGTCTGACCCGGCTCCGGAGCCAGCTCGGCGATCCTTGTGGGGGGAAGATACGCGAGCCGCTGCAGCGCCTTGCCTTCGTAGTCCAGTTGGAGGACGCCGCCCTTGGCGCACTGCAAGCGGTGGAGCGCGTATTGCGGCCGTCCCTCGGAGGCGACCCAGAAGCCCTGGATCGGATCGCCGTGACTGATGCAGATCCCTCCCTTGCCGGGATGATCCTCGAGCAGACGCATCAACGGGCGGCGGATGCGCGTCGCCAGCTCGTCGACGCCTTCGTCATTGGGGAGTAACCCCGGCGAGAGCATGTGCACGAACCAGAGCGGGCGCCGCCATGGCACCTGCTTGGGCGGCACGCCCTGAAGGTAGAGACCGAACCTGGTCTCGATGAGGTCCTCGGTGTACGTGATCGGTACTGAGTCGAGGTATGAGGCGATGATCTCGGCGGTCTCGCGCGCGCGGTCGAGCGGGCTTGAGTAGATCTGCGGGATCTTCCGCTCGGCGAAGTACCTGCCGAGTGCATGAGCCTGCGCGACACCCTTGTCGCTGAGCGGAAAGTCAGGAAGGTGACCGTAGAGGACGCCGTTCGGGTTGCGGACGTCGCAATGGCGAACCAGGTGCAGGCGGGTCGAAACCGGGGCTTGGCTCACTCACGGCGATGCTACGGGATGGCCCGGTTAGCCTGGCGCCCCTGTAAGGTACCGGCTGATCTGTCACAGGACGCCTCCGGTTGATGTGTCCCACTCGGCGCCCCTCTGCGTCCGCTTCGCAGTGCCGCCGGCGCGCTTCGT
>Ga0209219_1000046_pt1 | contig 22038 bp, 19 predicted proteins | sample BlaSpr_A8_OM1_M1_FD_187973 | JGI IMG/M metagenome (GOLD analysis project Ga0209219, IMG submission 187973) | Forest soil microbial communities from Thunder Bay, Ontario, Canada - Black Spruce, Ontario site 2_A8_OM1_M1 (SPAdes) (version 2) | ecosystem: Environmental > Terrestrial > Soil > Boreal... | reverse complement strand
CATGGCGTACGCCGACTGGATCATCGATCTCGGGCCCGGCGCCGGCCACGACGGCGGCCGGATCGTCTTCGAGGGCACGCCCGCCGACCTCGTCGCCGCCCGTTCCACCCTCACCGGCGAGCACCTCGCAGCCTACGTTACCGATCAGGAATCGAGAAGCGCCGCTCGCCGAGCCGCACTACAGTGACCGCCATGGACATGAGCATTCACCAGACCTTCCTCCCGCATGACGACCCCGAAGCCGCCCTCGCCTTCTATCGCGACACCCTCGGTTTCGAGGTCCGCAACGACGTCGAATACGCGGGGATGCGCTGGATCACGGTCGGCCCTCCCGGCCAGCCGGGCACGTCTATCGTCCTGGAGCCGCCGGGCGGCGGACACCCGCTCCTGGCCGACGAGCGCCGCACCATCGCCGAGATGATGGCCAAGGGCAGCTTCGCCCACATCATCCTGGCCACCGCCGACCTCGACGGCGCCTTTGCGCGGCTGCAGGCCAGCGACGCCGAGATCGTCCAGGAGCCGACCGAGCAGCCGTACGGGGTGCGCGACTGCGCAATCCGCGATCCGGCCGGCAACCTCGTCCGCATCAGCGAGGTCCGCTGAGCGTGGCAGCCACGCTGGAGCCGACCACGATCGGATCCGAGATGCCCCAGATCGATCCGCCGTATACCCCGCAGATCGATTCCCCACGGACGCCACAGATTCCCGCCCCCGACACGCCCCAGATCTCACCGCCGAGCACGCCGCAGATCCCAACCCCGGACATTCCCGTGCCTGTTCCGGAGATCCCTGAGCCGCCGGGCGAGCCGACCCCGGAGACTCCAGAGACGCCGGACGAACCAGGTCCCGAGATCCCCGGAACGCCTCCCGCGATGTAGCGGCCGCCAGCCTGGCTACAGTCTCGCCATGCGGGCGATGCTTCTCGACGCGGCGCGCACCCCGTTGCGCGCGGCCGACGTGCCGATCCCGGAACCCGACGCCGACCAGGTGCGGGTAAGGGTTCGTGCCTGCGCGCTCTGCCGCACCGACCTGCACATCGTCGATGGCGAGCTGACCAAACCGAAGCTGCCGCTCATCCTCGGCCATCAGATCGTGGGGGAGATCGACGCTGTCGGCGAGGGCGTCGATGATCTCCGCGCTGGCGACCGGGTCGGCATTCCGTGGCTGGGCTGGACCGATGGCGTGTGCGTGTACTGCCGCAGCGGTCGTGAGAATCTCTGCGACCTGGCGCGCTTCACCGGCTACGACATCGACGGCGGTTACGCCGAGTACGCGGTCGCCGACGCGAGGTACTGCTTTCGCATCGACGACTCGCACGCGGACGTGCAGGCGGCGCCTCTGCTCTGCGCCGGATTGATCGGCTACCGGGCGCTGACCATGACCGGCGACGCGGTGCGCCTGGGGTTGTACGGCTTTGGTTCAGCGGCACACATCATCAGTCAGGTCGCGCGCCATCAGGGACGTCGCGTCTTCGCGATCACGCGACCCGGCGACACCGCGAGCCAGGCATTTGCCCGTGCGGAGGGCGCGAGTTGGGCCGGAGGCACCGATGAGCAACTTCCGGAACCGCTCGACGCCGCGATCATCTTCGCGCCGGTCGGTGCGCTGGTCCCACAGGCACTCGGCGCCGTCGTCAAAGGCGGCGTCGTGGTGTGCGCCGGCATCCACATGAGCGAGATTCCCGCGTTCTCCTACGACCTGCTCTGGGGAGAGCGCACCCTGCGGTCGGTCGCCAACCTGACCCGCAATGACGGCGTCGAATTCCTCGCGCTCGCACCGCGCGTCCCGGTGCAGACCATGGTGGAAACGCGGCCGCTCGAACAAGCAAACGAAGCACTGGCGTTGCTGCGCCAAGGAAAGGTGCAGGGCTCGCTCGTGCTCACCATCGCGTAGACGCGACCGAGCGAGACGAGGACGCTAGCCGACCAGGATGGACTCGACGGCCTGCTCGGTTTCCATCCTGGCGAGCACGACCACCTCGTCGCCCGCGAAGAGGGTCGTCTCCACATCGGGGCTGATCATGTGATCGCGACGCACCAGGGCGACGATCGCGGACTCCCGCGGCAGTCCGAGGTCGCCGACTGCCTTGCCTACCGCCGGCGAGTCCTCGGCGAGCGTGACCTCGAGCAGATGCGCTGACGCGCCCTCGAAGCTCATCAGGTGGACCAGCGACCCCACCGACACCGCCTCCTCGACCAGCGACGTGTACAGCGCCGGCGTCGACACCGGCACGTCGACCCCCCAGCTCTCGGTGAACAACCACTGGTTGCTGGCGTTGTTGACCCGGGCGATGACCCGTGGCACCGCGAACTCCTGCTTGGAGAGCAGCGAGATGACCAGGTTGTCCTCGTCGTCACCGGTGGCCGCGACCATCACGTCGACGTCGGCGATCCCCGCGGCTTGGAGCGACGACACCTCGCAGGCGTCGGCAACTGTCCAGCGCACGTCGACGTGGGGTTGAAAACGCGCGACCTGCTCGGGGTCGACCTCGAGGATCTGCACGTCGTGGCCGTGGAGCTTGAGGTCGGACGCCACCGCCATGCCGACGCTGCCGCCACCGGCGACCGCGACCTTCATGCCGGAGCCGTTGCCGTCACCGGGGGAGGAGCGAGGAGTCCCTCCAGGGTCTCGAGCTCCTGCTTCGCCACCGCGAGGTGGAGCAGGTCGCCGTCCTGGCCGACCAGCGTCGCAGCGTCGAGACGGGGCACACCCGCGCGGGTCACCGCGACCAGGCGGATCTTCCCCGGGACCTCGAGCATCGCCAGCTTCTGCCCCGCGAGCCGGTCGGGCAGCACGCGATCGACGAGCAGCAGCTTGCCCGACGCATCGCGCCACTGCGGTGTTGCCGCATCCGGCAGCAGCCAGCGGCGCACCTGATCGACGGTCCACGTCACCGTCGCCACCGTCGGTATCCCCAGGCGCTGATATACCTGGGCGCGTTGCGGGTCATAGATGCGCGCGACCACGCGCTCCACGCCGAAGGTTTCCCGAGCGATGCGGGCGGCGAGGATGTTGGAGTTATCGCCAGAGGTGACCGCGGCGAAGGCATCCGTGCCCTCGATTCGGGCCTCGCCGAGCGCCTCGCGGTCGAAGCCCGAGCCCTCGACGATGATGCCCTTGAAATCCGCCGGCAGACGCCGGAATGCCTTCTTCGACTTGTCGATGACTGCCACCGTATGACCCTCGGCCTCGAGGGATCGGGCCAGCCCGGAACCGACCCGGCCGCAGCCGACGATGACGATATGCATGCACCCCATTCAAGCAGGTCGCCACCGCCACGGTGCTGCCGCCGTCAACTCCGGCATGGGCCATACTGCGGTCCCGTGGAAGAGCCCGAGGAGCCCACCGAGACACCTTCGCGGATCCTGGCTCCTGATCGCATCGAGCCGTCGGGTGCCCTGAACTACCCCGAGTCCTTCGGGTATCGACTCAAGAACCGAATCCTCGGCCCGCCCATGGTCTCCGAGCAACTCACCCACGAACGGCTCGCGACCCCGGTCGCGATCGGAGTCCTCGCCCCCGACATGATTTCCTCGTCCGCGTACGGCACCGAGGAAATGCTTCTGATCATGGTGCCGATCATCGGTATCGGGGCGTTCACCATGGTCATCCCGATCACGCTGGCCATCCTCGCGGTGATGGTCCTGGTGATGGCCTCATACATCCAGGTCATCGGCGTATACACGAAGAGCGGTGGATCCTACGTGGTTGCGCGCGACAATTTCGGGCCGCGGATCGCGCAGATCGCGGCGGTGGCGCTGCTCATCGACTACACAGTGACCGTCGCGGTGCAGACCTCTGCGGGTACCGCTGCACTGTCCTCCGCAATTCCGGCGCTGGCTCCCCTCCCCTACACGGTGGCGATCACCGTCGGGGTGACCCTGCTCATGCTCTTCGGCAACCTGCGCGGGATCCGTGAAGCCGGCTCGGTCTTCGCCATCCCGACCTATTTCTACGTCGCGTCACTATCGCTGGTGGTGATCATCGGGCTGGTCAAGGGCGCGCTCGGTGTCTTGCACGCACACGCGCTGCCGAGCCCTACGGACCTCGGGTATACCCCCGGGCATCAGACCGGGTTCCTGATGGGCCTGGGCATCTTCTACTGCCTGCGCGCCTTCGCCAATGGCGGGGCGTCACTGACCGGGCTCGAGGCGGTCTCCAACGGGATCGCCACCTTCCGCAAGCCCGAGGCGCGCCACGGGCGGATCGCGCTGATCGTGATGTGCTCGATCCTCGGCTTCCTGGTGCTCGGGACCTCGTTGATCGCCCACTGGACCCACGCCGTGCCGTACGCGGCGGGAACGCCGACGGTGGTGTCTCAGGAGGTGCACTACGTGCTCGGCTCCTCGTGGTTCGGGACATTCTTCTTCTACGTGGTGCAGACGGCGACAGTGCTGATCCTCTTCACCGGCGGGAACACGAGCTTCAACGGCTTCCCCTACCTCGCCAACTTCGTTGCCGGAGACCAGTTTCTCCCGCGCCAGCTCACCAAGCGCGGCCACCGTCTCGCCTTCTCCAATGGGATTGTCGTGCTGGCGGTGGTGGCAATCCTGCTGATCATCGCCTTCAAGGCTCAGCTCAACGCGCTGGTCGGTCTCTACGCCATCGGGGTCTTCACCGGATTCGCGTTTGCCGGTTTCGGGATGCTGAAGTACCACATCACCCATCGCCAGAAGCGATGGCGAATCGGGGCATGGGTCAACGGCCTGGCGGGGACGGTCTCCCTCGCGGTGGTGCTCATCCTGCTGGTGACCAAGTTCTTCGAGGGCGCCTGGATCGTGGCGGTGGTGGGGCCCCCACTGTATTACGGCCTGATCCGCCTGCACCGCGAGTACGTGACCGAGGAGAAGCAGCTCGAGACCGGCGCGGTTGCTGCCACTGAAGCACCGGTGCTGCAGCGCCACGTGGTGGTGGTGCTGGTCGGCCGCCTCGACATGGCCTCAGCACGGGCAATCCAGTACGCGCGCACGTTGCGACCCGATGAGCTCCGCGTCGTCCACTTCAACATCGACGCAGTCGCGACCGAAGCGCTGAACGAGGAATGGAGCCGGCTCGGCCTGGCGCATCTGCCGCTCGACATCGTCGAATGCCGCGACCGCCGCCTGGAACGTGCCGCACTCGAGTACGTCGCCGACGTGGTCGCCGACGGCAAGACCGAATGCACCGTGCTCCTGCCGCGGCGCACGTTTCACTCACGGCTGGAGCGTGTGCTCCACGACCGCACCGCAGATCGCATCGCCGATGCGGTGGGCACCGTCGAGCACGTGGCCGCGACCATCGTTCCCTTCAACCTCGAGGCCACGCCCCGGCGACGGTTCCGTCCCAGTGCCGTACAGCCGGGGGTGCACAAGAAGAAGCCGTTCCGCACCGCCGGAGTCGACCTCGAGCTCGCGCGTCGCGCCAAGGACACCGTGCCGATCAACGAGGTGAAGTTCCGCGAGCGCGTGCGCGTCGCCGGACGGATCCGCTCACTGCGCGTGCAGACCGCCAAGGGAACGACCAACCTGGAGTGCGAGATCACCGACGACACCGGCAACCTGCTGCTGGTCTTTCAGGGGCGTCCGAAGATCCCCGGGATCGAGCCGGGCGCTCGGTTGATCGTTGAGGGGATGGTGGGCTCGTGGTCGCGCCGGCTCGCGATCCTCAATCCCGATTACGAGCTGGTCAGCGAGTAGGGCTCGGGGTCAGGCGCTCTCGCCGCTGGGGACGCTCGCCAGCCAGGGCAACGCCTCAGCCATCGGGCGGGTGAGAACTTCGACATGGTGCCGGTCGAGGTGTGGGGCAGCGGTCAGCGCCAGCGCCGCACCGAGTGCGGCCGCTTCCGCGTGGTGACCCTTCTCACCGTGCTCGACCTTCCACGACACCAGCGATGACCGCCCCTCGGTGAGATCGAGGATCTCCCGCTGCAGCGCCTCCCAGTCCGTGGTCAGGTGCGCGGTCTCGACGGCATGCAGGGCAGCCGCCTCTGCCTGGCGATAGGCGTCGAGGTGGGGGAGTCCGTATCGCTCCCAACCCTGGGCGACCCGCTCGATGCCCGAGGGTGAGAGCGTTCGCAAGTCGTCGAGCAAGCGGCTGATGCCATGTTCGTCCGGTCTGTAGCCGTAGCCATCGCTGTCCATGGCCGTACTCTATCCGCTGATATAGTCCGCTCGGGAAGGCTCCGTTCAAACCGCAAAACAACAGTGCCCAACGTTCTCGAAATCGATGGGCTGAAGACCCACATTCGTCTTACCAGATCCACCGTCCGAGCCGTCGACGGTGTGTCTCTCCACATCGCCGAGGGCGAGACGCTGGGCTTGGTTGGAGAGTCTGGATGCGGGAAGAGCATGACCGCCATGTCGATCATCAAGCTCCTACCGCCAGGGGGCAGCATCGTCCACGGCACCATCAAGCTCAACGGCAGAGACCTGATCCCGCTGACCGATCGCGAGATGCGCAAGGTGCGCGGCCTCGAGGTTGGCATGGTCTTCCAGGACCCCATGACCTCGCTCAATCCGACCATGACGATCGGCAGGCAGGTCGCAGAGGCACTGCGGATCCATGGCGAGGTGGGCGATGCGGAGGCCGCCGAGCGCGCCGCCGGCGTGCTCGATCTGGTGGGCATGCCGCGCCCCAGAGAACGGCTGGCCGACTACCCTCACCAACTCTCCGGCGGACTCCGCCAGCGCGCCGTGATCGCCATGGCCTTGGTGTGTCGCCCAAAGTTGCTCATCGCCGACGAGCCGACCACCGCGCTCGACGTCACCATCCAAGCGCAGATTCTTGACCTCCTCGACTCCCTGCGGGGCGAGCTGAAGATGGGGATGCTGCTGATCACGCATGACATGGGGGTGATCGCCGGACGCGCCGATCGCGTTGCGGTCATGTACGCGGGAAAGATCGCCGAGGAGGCCGAAACCACCACGCTGTTCCAGCGGATGCGCCATCGCTACACCGAGGCACTGGTTGAGGCGATCCCACGTCTTGATCATGCGGCGGAGCGTGAGCTGTACAGCATCCCGGGTTTGCCGCCGGATCTCACCACCGAGATGCCTGCCTGCCGTTTCGTGGCACGATGCCGCCACGCCACGGTGCTGTGCCACGCCGAAGAGCCGATCCTCATCGAGCATGAACCTGGTCATCTCTACGCCTGCCACCACCCCGCGGGCGTGGGCGTCGCGTGACTCAGGCGCAAGCCGACGCGACGATGACCAACGGCACAGATGCAACGCTCCCCTTCCTGGACGTCCGCAACCTCGTCAAGGAGTTCCCCGTCACGCGCGGCGCGGTGCTGCAGCGACGGGTGGGGAGCGTCCATGCGGTATCCGGCGTCTCATTCCAGGTCATGCCTGGCGAGACCTTCGGCCTGGTCGGCGAGTCGGGATGTGGCAAGACCACGACGGGACGGATGATTGTCGCCCTCGAACGGCCGACGTCTGGTGCAATTCTCATCGACGGCGACAACATCGTTGCCATGTCGCCGCGCCAGACGCGTCGGCGGCGGCGGGATGCGCAGATGATGTTCCAGGACCCGTACGCGTCGCTCGATCCGCGCATGCGGGTGCTCACGATCCTCCGGGAACCCATGGCGATCCAGCGCATGGGCACGCGCCGCGAGCAGTATGCGCGCGCCCTCGAGCTGCTCAACGACGTCGGGCTCTCTCGTAACGCGCTCGAGCGTTACCCCCACGAGTTCTCAGGCGGGCAACGGCAGCGAATCGGTCTGGCGAGAGCCCTGGCGGTCAATCCCAGACTCGTCGTCGCCGACGAGCCGGTGTCAGCCCTCGACGTCTCGATCCGGTCCCAGATCCTCAACCTCATGAACCGGCTGCAGCAGAAATACGGATTGACCTACGTGATCATCTCCCACGATCTTTCCGTGGTGAAGTACATGTCGGACCGGATCGGCGTCATGTATCTGGGAAAGCTCGTCGAGATCGGGAGTGGTGAGGAGCTGTACTCGAACCCCGCACACCCATACACCGAGGCACTGGTCAGTGCGATACCGATCCCGGACCCCGAGGTCGAGCGCCACAAGGCATATCGAACGCCGCTGGGCGAGCTTCCGTCCGCAGTCCACCCGCCCTCGGGTTGCCGCTTTCGCACGCGTTGCCCCCGCGCCCAACCTGTCTGCGTGGAATCAGAGCCGCTGCTGCGCTCCTTCGGTCCCAAGCACGTGGCCGCTTGTCACTTTCCGCTGCGTCCGCCGCGCGAGGAGACGGTCGCGTGAGTCGCTGCCGCGCCTCGGCTACCGTCTATGGAGCCGCACCTCGAGCGCGTCGCGGAGCGCGTCCCCGATGAAATTAAAGGCGACCACGGTGAGCACGATGGCGGCGCCAGCCGGATAGATGAGCCACCACCAACCGTCGTAGACGTACGTCACACCGTCGGAGAGCATGGCGCCCCAGTTGGTTGCGGGCGGCGGGATGCCCAGGCCGAGGAAGCTCAGCCCGGCAACCAAGAGGATGGCATCGGCGACCTGGAAGGTTGCGTTCACCATGATCGTGCCGACCGTGTTCGGAATGATGTGACGGAGCACGATGCGGCTGCCACGGCCGCCCATCATGCTCACCGCCTCAACGTACTCCCGGGTGCGCAGCGTCAGTGCCTCGCCGCGGATCAGGCGCGCCGGGATGAGCCAGGCAGTGATGGCGACCACGAGGATGAGTTTGGGAAGGTCGACGGGCTCGAACGCCACCGCCAGAAAGAGCAGGAGGAAGAGCGCTGGGATGGACAGCACCACGTCGACCAGCCGCATCATGAGGGCGTCGACGACGCCGCCCCAGAATCCAGCAACGGCCCCCCAGAGAACACCGAAGGTGGTCGCGATCAGCGCCGCGGCGAGCCCCACCTCAAGCGACGTCTGGCCGCCGATCATCAGGCGGCCGATGACGTCGAACCCGAGGTTGTCGGTGCCCAGCAGGTGCCCGGCACCTGGTGCCAGAAACTGGTTGTTCAGGTCGGTGGTCAGCTGATCGGTCCGGTAGAAGATCGGGCCTACGAAGCAGAACAGGACCATGAAGACGACGATGCCCACGCCGACGACGGCGAGTCGGTTCTGCACAAAGACGTCGAGTGCGAGCCTCCATACCCCTCGGGACTCGTACGCCGGGGCGATGTCCTGCACTTCGGCGGTGGTCTCGCCATGGAGAGGGAGAGCCGCGGCTGGTGGCGGAATCCGCATGCTCACTTGCTATATCTCACGCGTGGATCGGCGACGGCGTACATGACGTCGGCGAGCAGGTTGCCGATGACTGTTGCGAGCGCGGCCACGATGATGATGCCGAGGATGACCGGGTAGTCCTGGGACTGCGCGGCGTTCCAGAACCGGTAGCCCATACCCGGGTAGTTGAAAAGCGCCTCGGTGATCAACGCCCCACTGAAGATGAACCCGATCGACAGTCCGATCAGGGTCAGGAGCGGGATCATCGCGTTGCGAAGGACGTGCACGAAGAGCACCCGGGAGTTCGACGCCCCCTTGGCGCGGGCCGTCCTGACGTAGTCCTGCACCATGTTCTCGATCGTCGACGAGCGCATGTAGCGGCTGAACGAGGCGATCGTCACGAGCGAAAGTGAGGCCACCGGCAGGATGAGCGCGGGAAGTTCCGAGAGCACGTCACCAAAGGTCGTGCCCTGGGGGCCCTCCGACGGCAGCACGTGGAGGAGACCGCCGGCGAAGATGACGATGAGGATGATGCCGAGCCAGAAGATCGGCATGGAATAGAAGATGAAGGAGGCGGCGGTGAGGACGTAATCGTCAATCCGATTGCGGCGCACCGCCTGGTAGATGCCCAGCGGGACGGCGACGACGATCGCCAGCGCGGTGCTCACGCCGACCAGGAGCATGGTCCTCGGTATGTCCTGCACCAGTATCGAGGCGACGCTCTGATTGAGCTTGTATGAGTAGCCGAGGTTGATCTGCCACCCGTGTCCGGCGAACAACGAACCGAAGCCGGTGATCTGTCCCAGGTAGGTGATGTACTGCACCGGCAACGCCTGGTCCAAGCCGTTGTCGCGGTTGAACTGCGCGATCTGCAGCGCGTTGGCACGGGGCCCGAGAATCGCCCGGGCGACACTGCCTCCGGGAATGATGTGCAGGAGTAGGAAGACGACCAGCGTCACGCCGAGGGTGATCAGTACCGCCTGCAGCAGCCGGCGAACGATGTACCCGAGCATGACGCGCTAGCTCGTCATCGCCGGGTCAGCTCCAGGACCAGTTCTCCGGATAGATCTGCAACAGTGGATCCTGAGGCTGAGTGCCCTGCAGATGTGTGTTGACCTCCGATAGCTGGCTGTAGATCGTCGGCAGCCAGACCACGGGCAGCGCCGTGGCGAGGTAATCCTCATAGGCGTGGAGTGCGCTGACGTCGTTGCTCACTTCGCTGGCCAGGGTCAGCTGATCATTCATCGGGTCGCTGAAGCCGCCGGAGTTCGAACCCGCCCCCGTTGAAAAGATCTCATCGCCCGTCGGGTAGTAATCGGGCGAGTAGATCCAACCCCCGCCCCAGCACTCCATGTCCCAGGTGCAGGCTTGCCCGGCAACGCAGGGCACGGAGTTGCCGACAACGGTGTTGAAGGGTGCCGTGGAGAGATTCAGCTCGATCCCCGCCAGTGCGAAGTCGGACTTCAGCTGGGCCATCTCGGCGTCGAGCGCCGGGAGGCCGCTCGCATACTCCAGCTTGAAAGACGCCTGGGCACCGGCGCCCACGCCGGCCCCGCACTGACCGGCGCCCGTACCCGGCGAGGCGCAGGTGCTGATCCCGTTCGGATTGACCGTCCAGCCGTTCTGCTGGAGGAGGCTGACAGCGGCCTTCGGGCTGTACGGGTATGGGTTGGCCTGCTCGACCTGGTCGGCGAAATTGGTTGCGGGTTTGAGCGGCACCGGACCGTGGGTGGGGTAGGCAAAGCCGAAGTAGGCCCTTTTGATGAACGTGGTCTGGTCGACAAGATCCTGCATCGCCTGGCGGAAATACAGCTGCTTGAAGATCGGCCCGCTCCTGGGATTCGTGAAGTTCTCCGGGAAGTACGTGATCAGCCAACCGCTCCATGGCACAAAGGTGTAGATCGAGCTCAAGGCGTTCTTCTGAGGAACATCCTGGAAAGGTAGGTAACCGTAGTCGACTGCCGTGCTGGCGACGGATGTCGAGGCCTTGAGCTGGTTGTACTCGGAAGTGTCTTTCGCGAACGGGATCTCGTCGAACTCGGTGAGTTTCGGCTTGACCGGCCCTGAGTACGCGTTGTTCGGGACCATCTTCACGTTGCCCGAGGTATCCATGTGCTTCAACTTCCATGGGCCCGACACCACACGCCAGAGCGGGTTGGTGTCGTAGGTGCTGATCATCCCGGACTGCTGATCGAGGAACTTGAAGACCGCCACGGCGCCGGCCGGCGTTTTGTCGAAGTCGCCAACCGACCCGGTGACAGCCTCCTTGTCCCACAGATGCTGGGGCAAGGGGGTGATCTGGCTCAGCTCGTTGTAGGTGAAGAAGTACGTTCCGTAAGCTCGGCTGAGATTGAAGGTGATCGAGGTCGGGCTGTTGATGGTGGTGCTGATGACGTTGTCGGGGTACTCACCTGGCGAATACGCAGCCCAATTCAACTTGTTGGCGGTCACCAGGTTCTGCCAGAACTCGACGTCGCGGCTGGTGATCGGCTGACCGTCGGACCACACCCACTGCTTCAGTGTGACCGTGACCGCCTTGCCGTCAGAGGAGAACGTCGGCGGGTTGGCAATCGACAACTGCGGGTTCAGCTTCACCTGGCCGTTCTCGCCGAACCAGTACAGCGGCCGGTACATGAGGAACTGGAACTGCGTGAGGTTGGCGACGCTGAAGTACTTGAGAGAGGCAAGAGGAAAGATGTAGTTGGGCGCCGCGCCCGGCTGCTCGGCAAATGTTGCCGTGCTCTTGTTCACCGTGACAGCGCTTGCACCACAGCCTGCCAGGCTGACCACCGTCAGAGCGAGGCCCACCACAAGGGCTTTTGCCCGCCGACTCGCACCCGACATGTCTCCCTACCCTCCGCGGCCTGGGTGCCGAATGGGCCAGAGCCAGCCGCCGTTGGCGGGGAGCTTACTCCTACGAGCCGCCGCGCGCCAGTCGGCTTGCATATACTCGCGGGATGCCCGGTTGCGCCCAATGCGGCGCTGAGAACCCGGCGGGTGCACGATTCTGCAACACCTGCGGTGCCGCCCTGGCTGTCGCCGCGGCACTGAACGCTGAGGAGTCTGGCGAGACTCGCAAGACCGTCACGGTCATCTTCTGTGACGTCACCGGGTCCACCGCGCTTGGTGAGCGCATCGATCCCGAGGCATTGCGCCGGATCCTGGGACGGTACTTCGCCGTCATGAAAGCGGTGATCGAGCGCCACGGGGGCAGCGTCGAGAAGTTCATCGGTGACGCGGTGATGGCGGTGTTCGGAGTTCCGATCGTCCACGAGGACGACGCCCTTCGCGCCGTTCGCGCGGCCTGGGCCATGGCCGCGGGCGTCGCCTCCCTCAACGATGATTTGGCGCGCGAGTTCGGCACCACATTGCAAGTGCGTATCGGCGTCGACACCGGCGAGGTGGTCACCGGCACCAGTGAGCGCCTGGCTACGGGAGACACCGTGAACATCGCCGCGCGCCTCGAGCAGTCGGCTGCACCGGGGGAGATCTTCCTCGGCGAGCAGACGTTCCAGCTGACTCGCGGCGCAATCGACGTGGTGGCGCGTGCGCCGATCGAGCTCAAGGGCAAGTTACGCCCGGTCCCTGCGTACCGACTGATGGGCGTCCGTTCCGACGTTGGCCAAAGCCGCCGCTTCGACGCACCCATGGTCGGCCGGCAGATCGAGTTGGGCCGGTTGCGGGACGCGTTTGACGATGTGGTGCGGGAGCGGTCGTGCCGGCTATTCACCATCGTCGGGCCGCCGGGCGTGGGTAAGACGCGGCTCACTCGCGAGCTGCTGACGTCGAATCAGTCGGTCGCACTGTACGGACGCTGCCTTTCTTATGGCGAGGGAATCACCTACTGGCCGGTCGTGGAAGCACTGGGCTCGATCGCGTCGCGTCTGCCCGAGCTGACGCTCGAGCCCGCCGCGGCGGCCACCATTCAACTGCTGCTCAGCGGCTCTGCCACGACTTCGACAGACGAGATCGCCTGGGCGTTCCGCAAGCTCCTCGAGGCGGCAGCCGCGGTCTCGCCCGTCAAGGTGCTCTTCGACGATATCCAGTGGGGTGAGGACGCCTTTCTCGACCTGGTGGAGCACCTGGCCCTCCTGTCCACGGACGCCCCGATTCTGGTTATCTGTCTGGCTCGTCCCGAACTGCTCGAGAAACGCCCGGGCTGGGGCGTCGACGTCCGCCTCGGACCGCTCCATCCTGCGGAGGCGGACCAACTCATCGACCAGTGCATGGCCGGCGTCGCGGTCGCCGATGAGATGCGCGGACGGATTCTCGCCTCCGCGGGTGGCAATCCACTATTCGTCGAGGAGATGACCGCAATGGTCCAGACCTCGGGCGACGCTCAGGTCGTCGTGCCACCCTCGATCCAGGCGTTGTTGGCCGCTCGCATCGACCAGCTCGATCCGGCTGAGCGCCGGGTGCTTGCGCGAGCGGCTGTCGAAGGGGAAGTGTTCCACCGCGGCGCCATCCAGGCACTCCTCCCCGAGGAAGCAAGCGTCACGGCACGGTTGAGTTCACTGGTGCGCAAGGACTTGGTGCAGCCGTATCACGCCGACTTCCACGGCGAGGATGGATTTCGGTTCCGGCATCTGCTGATCCGCGACGCCGCATACGAGAGCATTCCGAAGTCGGTTCGGGCCGATCTGCACGAGCGCTTCGCGCGCTGGCTCGAGCACAAGATGGCGGAGCGACGTCCTGAAGTGGAGGCGATCCTCGGGCATCACCTCGAGCAGGCGTATCGCTACCGAATCGCACTCGGTCCTCCGGACGCTCACAGCCACGCACTCGCCCTCGAGGCTGGCACCCTGCTCACCGCCGCCGGAAATCGTACGCTGGCCCGCGCGGACAGCAATGCCGCGCTCAGCCTCCTGGAACACGCGGCGGCGGTCATCCCGCAGGGCGAGACGGCGCGCCTGGCAGCCCTGCTCCGGCTTGGCGAGACGCTCAAGCTTCGTGGTGAGTTTCAACGCGCGACGGAGATTGTCGACGAGGTGATCGCGTCGGCGACCGCTGGTGGCCAGCGCGCCATCGAGGTGACGGCGAAGATCGTGCGCGCGCGACTTCGCGCGTTGATGCACCCTGAAGGTGCTGACGCGGAGATCAGGGGCGCGGCGAAGGCTGCGATGCCCGTGCTCGAGCAGCTCGGCGACGATGCAGGCCTCGCGCAGGCGTGGCGGGCAATTGGGGAGACCGAGATGTTTGCCCTCCATTGCAGGGCGATGCTCGATGCTCTCGAACGCTCGACCCACCACGCACGACGTGCCGGCGATGAAGCTCAGATCATGGAGAACGAAGAGTGGACGCCAGCCGCTCGGATGGCCGGTCCCACGCCGGCAAGCGAAATCGCTCGAATTGCGCGTGATCTGGGCGAGGGCGGCAACTTGACACCGAGACGTGAGGGGACCCGACTGCTCCACGCCGCGTGCGCAGCCGTGTTGGTCGGGCGCTTCGATGAGGCACGTCATCACATATCGCGAATCCGGGCAATCTCAGACGCCTTTGGTGGCGTCGCTGCCCAGGGGTACATCTCGGAGGCGTCGCGGCAGATCGAGGTCCTCGCCGGCGACGCTGTGGCGGCTGAGTGCGCTGCACGGAGCACCTACGAAATCCTGAGTAAAGCAGGTGCCGTGGCATATAGCTCTACCAACGCGGGGACGCTCGCGCTCGCGCTCGTCGAGCTGGGACGGTTTGAGGAGGCTACTGAGTACCTCGAGATCTGCCGGCGCACCGGGGCGAGTGATGACCTCGTGAATGAGGTGCTGTGGCGACGCGCGGCTGCCAAGCTTTGTGCCCGGCGCGGCGAGCATGGCGACGCGCTCCGGTTGGCCACAGAGGCGGTCGCACTGCTGGAGACCACGGACGCTCTGAACGATCGCGGCGACACGCTGGTCGATCTTGCCGAGGTCCTGCGCTTGGTCGGCCGCACCGAGGAAAGCCTCGAACCACTGCGGCGTGCACTCGAGCTCTACGAGCAGAAGGAGAACCTCGTATCAGCGGGCAGGGTTCGCGAGCGCCTCGGCGAGCTTGCCTCAGCATTGCGGCCCGACTGATCGGACGCAAGTGCGCGCCTTCCGAACGGCGGGCGAAACGTCCAGACACGCACCTCGAACACCTCGAACTCTCGGAGAATCGGGTGCGCCGGTGGTTGTCTCGTTGTGGGCCTCACGGTGCGGCCCGTGCCGAGCTCAGCCGCCCAGCTGGGCGCTCTTCATCGCACCCGCCGGATCTGAGTGGCCATCACGGTGCCAAGGATGAACCACAGCGCGGCGCTGCCGAAGATCAGCCTGAAGCCGAGGTTGAGGCCGGTGGTCAGGCCGAGCACGGTGGGTCCGGACTGGTTGAAGTAAGAGGACGCCGGCGAGCACCGCGGGTGCGAGCGCCTGAGGGAGGGTGAACGACGTGTGCCAGAGGCCCATGTCCTTGCCGGCCGATCCCTCGCCAAGCCTGGTGCCACCTCCAGAGGCGAGAGCTGCGGTGGTTGCCATGACTCTCGGTAGAGCGGCCTCCATCCGTCCTGGCGCAGATGCGCTGGACCGATCCTGGCCGCGGAGCCGAGAGGGTGCACCAACGGCGGGTGTTTCGGGGGGTCTGTGACAAGCTAGGCGGCCACATGGCGGAAGTGCGTGGACCTCTCGACGGCACGGTCGCGCTCGTCACCGGCGCGTCCAGCGGCATTGGTGAAGCAGGCGCAGTGGCACTCGCGCACCTCGGGGCAACCGTGGCGCTCGTCGCGCGGCGCTCAGCCCGGCTCGAGGATCTCGCCACGCGGCTTCGTGCCGACGGAGCCACGACGCTCGTCATCACCGCTGACGTCACCGACCAGGCCCAGGCCACCAATGCCGTCGAGCGCACGGTGAGCGAGCTCGGTCGGCTCGACACGCTGATCAACAACGCCGGAGTGATGCTCCTCGGCCCCGTCATCGACGCGCCGGTGGAGGAGTGGGAGCGGATGATCCACATCAACCTCCTCGGCCTCCTGTACTGCACGCATGCGGCGCTGCCCCACCTTCTGAGGGCGGCGGACGATAGTCCCCGTCGGGTGGCGGATCTGGTGAATATCAGCTCGGTGGCGGGACGGGAGACGCGCGCGGGGAGTGGTGTCTACGAGGCCACCAAACATGGCGTCGGTGCGTTCAGCGACGCGCTGCGCAAGGAGATCACCACGCGCCACGTCCGGGTGTCGCTCGTCGAGCCGGGCGCGGTGGCAACTGAATTGGCGGGACACAACCGTCCCGAGATCCGCGAAGGTCTCCTGAAACGATTCTCCGCGATGGAGCGACTTCAGTCCGAGGACATTGCCGACATCGTCGCCTACATCGTGTCGCGCCCTCGTCACGTCGCAATCAATGAGGTGCTCGTCCGGCCGACGGATCAGGAGTAGCCCTCAAGGATCCGGGCGGCCGGCGGGCTCCCTGCAAGGACCGCCGCGACGAGACCACTCGGCACCGGAGTGCCCGTGAGCGTGGTCTGAGGATGGACGGGGAGTGGCATGGGAGGACGAGGCGCCTGAGCGAAGTCAAAATCGTTGATCAAATTTCCGAGCATGGCCACGTTCTCGCGCACGTCGGGGCGCGGATCGGGCCGTCCGTCACTGTGCGGATCGATGCGCTGGCCACCAAGAAAGACATCCTCGATGAACTTGTCATATGCATCGAAGCTCAGGATCTGATGATCGATATAGCCCTGACGCGCGTACGGGCTGATCACGATGCCGGGCACGCGCAGGCCATACCCGTTCACGTCAACTGCGGGGGGGACCACATGATCATAAAAGCCACCCCAATCGTCCCAACTCAGGAAAATCGCGCTCGAATTCCAGTCCGGGCTCGCCATGACTGCGTTGACGAGGCTCGTGACATACGACTGCCCGAAGCTCACCGGCGAGGGCGGGTGCTCACTGACCTGCCCGGACGGCATTACCCAGCTCACCGCCGGCAGCGTTCCTGCCTTCGCCTGCGCATAGAAGTTATCCGAAGGCTGGATGTTGCCCAGCTGACCATCGTTGCGGACAGTGTCAAAGAAGGGCAGCGGGTTCCAGATCCCAGGTGTCGTGCTGTTCTGCTTGACAGGTGCGCAGCTCACGGAGGCGTCGTTCTGGCAGTCGGGCTCTGCCCCGGGCACAACGTAGTACCCCCACGACACCTTGTTTTTGTGGAGCAGGTACGTGAGGTCGGTCCACGCGTACACGGGACGATTCGGGCTGACGCCAGTGGGCACGGGGTGAGTGTTCGGCGGGTTTCCTGGGCTTTGCAAGGCGTTGCTGCAGCTCGCCGGGTTGTCGCGCTGCGTGCAGCGCGCCGACCACTCGGAGACGAGAAAGAGGTGCGCCGGCAGGCTCCACGACGCGTTCGGTTCGAACATGTGGTCCTGGAGAACGAAGTTCTGCGCGTAGGACCAGTAGTTGGGAATGTCGCTTTGCGTGTGGTAGCCCATCACGTCGGGCACGGGCGCGTTCGAGCAGGCGGGATTGTTGGGATCGTTGCATCCCTTCTTGGAGGCGATTACCTGGCCAACGAATCCGTCCATCTTTCCGGAGTTGATGTCAGCGGTTGCGCTGGCGGCGCCGTGCGGTCCGCCACCGTTGACATCGGCATGGTCAGCGTAGGGCTGAGCGCATTTACCTGTTTGAGGATCGGGTATGCATACCGTGGTCACGCCGTTGCGCATCGGGATCCCGTCGGCACCTGGGAAGGTGCCGAAATACGAGTCGAACGACCGGTTCTCCTGGAGGATCACGATCACGTGCTTGATCTTGTGGATGCCCACGTCTGATCCGATGACTGCGGGCGTCGGCGGACCCTGCATAGGGGTACATGCGGCGCCGAGCAGCGCGACGCTGGCCACCATCACGAGGCGCAGCCAGCGGCGCGGCTTCATGCCGCGACCGTAGCATCGCGCCAGAGCACTAACCTGAGCCGCGCCTGAGTCCGTTGGTCATCGCTCGCAGTCAGACCACCACATCGGCCCGACATCCGGCGTCATCCGCCGGTTTGTGTTCCCGGTTCGAGGTCGCTGCGACGCTGCGGGTCGTGCGGGCGGTGGACAGCCCGTCCGGTGATGCGGACGTCGCTCTCCACGCCGGCCACGTCTTCCAGCCGCTCCAGCACGTCTCGGAGCACGGCGACCAGCTCGCTCACGTCCCGCTCCGGCGGCCGCGCGCTCAGCGGCGGTTCGGTGGAGGAGAGCCGCGGGTCCCACGCCCCGGCCCACGCCGGTGCGTCGGCGCCCCGCTCCCAGATGTCCGGGGGATCGGCGGTGCGCAGGTTGAAGCGGTAGCGGTTCCCGAAGTGGTCGGCGCAGTAGGCGATGAGGTTGGTCGAGGGATCCTCGCCGACCACCGCCGGGCCGGGGTCGAGATACCCGTGCGCCCTGCCGACCAGGAGCATGTTCATCGAGGGGCCGGGCTCGAAGACGTCGCCCGGCGCGAGGTGGAGCGCTCCCGAGAAGCCGTTCGCCTCGGCGCCGGCGGACCGGTAGAGGGTGCCGCCGGTGAGCATCCAGACCACGAAGTTGAGCGCCGGCCCGTTGCCGACGTTGCGGGCCCGCACCGCCGCCCAGGGCTGGTCGCGGATCGCCGGCGGGGGCTCGTCGAGCAGGATGAGCAGCGGCATGCTCGCGACCGCGCGATCCTCGTGGGTTTCCTCGACGAGACGCCGTGCCGCCTCTGCCTGTTGCGCGGCGGCCGCGAGCATGGCCGTGCCGTGCTCCTGCAGGTGTTTGAGGGCGGCATCCAGGCGACCGTTCTGCCGTATTGACAGGATGACCGCCACCACCATGGCGATCAGAACCCCCACTACCGCTCCCGCCGTGATCGTCTGGACGATGAGTGTCCAGTCCATGGTCTTAAGTCTAGCTACTGGTGCGTCCTTTCGTGTGTACGGCGCGATTGACCTTCTTGAGGCGTCGCGCTACGATGAGAGGACCGGGGGTAACAACCGACGAGTCAGGGGGCACGGCCCCAGCCCAGCCATTTGCTGAGCAGGAAGGCGGTGGACACCAACCGGTAGCGAGGCCTCGCCGTCCACTCGGCCCAATTGCTGAGTGGACGGGAGGTCCCGCGCCAGCACATTCGCGGGCGCGAGCCCACCTCCAAAAGAAGGGAGGGAGCTCGCGACGCTCGCGAGCTCCCGAGAGGGGGGTCGTCAATTCCGGCGCTCCAGCCAGCCCCATATCTGGCGAGTGCCTAGAGCCCCGGATAACAGACCATACCTCCATGGGCTTTCGAATTGCAATGCCCAAGGAGGAAAAAGTGTGACCGGGTTGTGACCGCGCGGTGCCTCAGAGGCCCCATCCACCCTGGTGTGATGCGTTGATGCAACGCCGTCTGCGCACCCTCCGCTTGGCGCGAGGGCTCACCCAGGAAGCGGTCGCTCGGATCGTCGGCGTCACCGCCTCCCAGGTGTCCAAGTGGGAGGACCCGACCGGCCCGGTGCCCCAGCCACGCAACCTGCGGCGGCTCGCTCGGCTCTACGGGGTCAAGGTCGACGAGCTGCGCGAGCCGAAGGCAAGCTGAGCGCTAAGGACTGGTGAGCGAAGGGCTCGGCCGCGGTGCCGGGGCTTCACCCGAGATCTCGCGGAGGGTCCGCCCGCTGCCGCGGATGTAGAGCCACACGGCGAGCAGGATCGCGAGCGCAATCGCCAGGACAATGCCGATCGCGAGAGTGGGGACGTTGACGAGCTTGAGACCGGAGACGAGCAGCACCACGGTCAGCGCCCCTCTGATGAACGCTGTCGGCGCATACGAGGAGACCGAGGCGCCGATGAGGACGCCGGGGATGCTGCCGATCAGGATCGATGCGGTCAGGCCGAGCTTGAAATCCCCGAAGAGGATGTGCGCGATCGCCGCTGAGCCCACCATCGGGATCGCCTGGGCGAGGTCGGTGCCCACCATCTGCGAGCCGCGCAGCCGCGGATAGAGGAAGAGCAGCAGGACGATCACCAGCGTCCCTGAGCCGACCGAGGTGATCCCGACGATGAAGCCGACGCCCACGCCGATGGCCAGGGTCGGCAGCTTCTTGACCACCACCCGATCGTCGTCGCCGCCCGCGCTGCGGCGATGGTCGATGTACATCTTCAGGAGCAGGGCCGCGACCGCTGTCAGCAGCACCGCGCCGAGCGCCACGCTCACGATGGTCTGGACCTTGGCGCCGCCGACCGACTTGATGAAGACGACGCCGAGGAAGGCCGACGGGATGGACCCGATCGCCAGCCAGCCCGCCAGCCCCCAGCGCACGGTCCGGCGACCGGCGTGAATCGCGGCGCCGACCGGCTTCATGATCAGCGATGCCACCAGGTCGCTGGAGACCGCTGTCAGCGGGTGAATCCCGAAGAGCAGCACCAAGATCGGGGTCATGAGTGCGCCGCCACCCATGCCCGTGAGGCCGACCGCAATCCCGACGATCAACCCTGCCAGCGCGACGAACAGATCGATGTGCATGACCCCCGTGGCCGCCCCCTCAACAGAATTGACGTACCTGCCCTAGTTTGGCGAAACGCCAATCCCATCGTCAAGTGGGCTGATTAGATGGGATTCATCACTCAACCAGAACGGTTCGCCGGGTACGTCGGGCGTGTTGCTTGTACCAACATGCGGTCCTTCGCGCCCAACCTGGCGCATTACTCCACGCTTCGCTCCCAGGTAGCGGCATTCGCCCCACCTGCTAACCGAAGTCAGACGCGGGTCGAGCTGCCCGTCTTGGCGCCCCGGCGGGAGAGCACGTCGATGGTCCCCGCCGCGAGCAGCACGCCCGCGACGGTGACGCTGATCCAGTCGCTCGACACCCCCATCAAGTAGAGGCCGTTGTAGATGCCGCCGATGACCAGGCCGCCGAGCACGCCGTGGATGGTCCTACCCCGGCCACCGAAGAGGCTGGTGCCGCCGATGACCGCAGCCGCGACGGCGAGCAGGACATACGTGTTGGCGGTCTTGATGATGTTGCTGGTCATCGACACCTGCCACGAGGCGAAGAGGATCCCCGCGATCCCGGCGGTGAGGGCGGCGAGGAGGAAGCCCCAGGTGCGGATCTTGGGCAGGCTGACCCCGGCGCGCCGCGCCGCCTCGGCGTTGCCGCCGATCGCGTAGACGTAGCGGCCGAACTGGGTCCGCTGCAGGAGGATCGTCGAGGCGACGAGGACCACCAGCACGATGGGGATGATCAGCGGAACCCCCGCGATGACCCCGAAGTGCGCCCGGTTGACGTTGCAGACAGCAACGACCGCAACTCCGGCGAGCGCGATGAAGGCGATCTTGATCAGGGTCAGGCTCGCCGGCGGGGCCACGAGCCCGCTGCGGCGCCGGCGCGAGTCGCTCAGCCAGAACACCGCGGCCGCCCCGACCACGACCACCGCGAGCACGATCCAGCTGACGGTGGGGTCGAACCTGCCCCAGAAGATGTTGTAGAGGGCGACCTCGTTGGGCTGCTGCGAGTTGGAGATGCCGACTAGGCCGGAGCTGCCCAGGATGATGATCGCCACCCCTTCGAGGATGAGCAGACCGCCGAGGGTGACGATGAAGGAGGGCATCTTGAGGCGGGCGACCAGCGTCCCCTGGAGGGTGCCGACCCCGGCGCAGAGCAGCAGCGCGGCGGTGATCGCCGACCACCAGGGCCAGTTGAGGCCGTTGGGCGGTGGCTGGACCAGCTCGCAGACCACCACGGCGCCAAGCCCCATCACCAGGCCGACCGAGAGGTCGATCTCACCGAGGAGGAGGGCGAAGATCTCGGCCATCGCCAGGACCATGAAGACGGTGCTCTGCTCGAGCAGGTTGACGAGGTTCTCCGCGGAGAGGAACTGGTGGTTGCCGATCTGGAAGGTGACCGCGACCACGACGATGGCGAGGACCACGGGGAGGACCCCGCTGTCGCCGTTGCGCACCCGGGCCAGCCAGCCGCGCAGGTACT
>Ga0209219_1000045_pt1 | contig 23205 bp, 25 predicted proteins | sample BlaSpr_A8_OM1_M1_FD_187973 | JGI IMG/M metagenome (GOLD analysis project Ga0209219, IMG submission 187973) | Forest soil microbial communities from Thunder Bay, Ontario, Canada - Black Spruce, Ontario site 2_A8_OM1_M1 (SPAdes) (version 2) | ecosystem: Environmental > Terrestrial > Soil > Boreal... | reverse complement strand
CCGGCCGCAAATGGGGCGCCGACCACTGCCTGGATCGGCGCCTGTTCCGCAAGGATGGCCTGTGTCGACGCCGATCGAACCACGACCGCGGGGCCCGCAACTGGTGCGATGGTCGCCGTCGTTGCGTGGTTCGTGGTGCGGCTAGCGCCCTTGCTTGGCATCGTTCAGCTTGCTCTCCGAAGCCGGCGGCGCAGTGTCTGCTGCAGGTGGGCGTAGAGGCTGCTCAGGGTCTGCTCCGACATGCCGGGGGCGGCGTTCGCCTCCAGGCAGAGGGCCCGGCCGGTCCGCCGATCGACGATGACGTCGACGCCGGCGTAATCGAGCCCGATCCGTCGCGCGCCTTCCCGCGCAGTCGACACGACCGCCGCCGGCAGGGTGGTGACCAGCTGATGCGTCCACTCCGGTCGGAGGTCTTCCAGGTTTGCACCCGTTGGCGGCTGCTTCGCGTAGGCCGACACCACGCGACCGTTGAGGACGCTCACGCGGTATTCGGCTCGGTCGGGAATGAACTCCTGAAAGAGGTCGTAACGAGCCCTCTCGCTCCACGGGGCGTCGGCCGCAATGACCGCCTTCCCGCTGCCCCGCGCTCCCCGACGCTGCTTGGCGACAACGCGATCGGACTCCAGCAGATGCATGTCGTCGGGTCGGAGCACCGTCCGCGGCGCGAGCTCACCAAGGCGGCGCACCGACTCCACCTGGTCAGACGCGATGCGCACCGCGTCTGGCCGATTCAGCGCCACAAGGTCCGCGGGCAGAGAGTCGCTCCCGCCCCAGTTGACCACCAGCGGAGGCAACTCCTGCCCGCGGGGGATCTCGGAGGGGTCATGGACGACGTGAAGGTTTGCGCCCTGGTGTGCCACCGCCTCGACGTTGCGAACGAGCGCGTCCGACGGCAATGAGCGGGGCGCCAGGATGTAGACGGGAACGTCGTTCGGCGCCGCCTGGAAGGCGATCGGCGGTAATCGCACATCGCCGGTAGGCTGCGCGGGCGCCACATCGGAACCGGCGACCAACCCAGGTGGCCTTCGCCTAGCCAGCTCCAAAAGTTGGTCGATGGCGGTTTGCCGCTGGTCCAGCTCCAGCTCGTAGCCGATCGCCAGCCCAGAACGCTGCCGCTCTTCTTCGAGGCGGCGCAGCTCGGCCACCCGGCCATCGAGGTCGTCGATGGCGGCGCGGATCCCTTCTTCGTCGGCGCGGGCGCTGGCGCGGGCCAACTGACGCAGCCGGGATTGGACCCGGCGGAGGCGATATCGGTACAGCTCCTCCGCCTCCTCCGGAACCAACCCATCCTCGCGAGCTGCGAGCTCATTGAGCCGCTCGACGTCGATGCCGCGGCGCAGGGCTCGTCCGATTTCGGCCACCGTGAAGCCGGCGGTATCCCACTCCTCGCGCGTTCGTCCGACTGCTGGTCCCGCAACGACAGGTGGTCCGACCGCTGGGTTGGTGGTCGTCGTGCCGCGGCCGCCCTTCGATGGCATTAGGCTGCCTCCAGCCCGCGCAGGATCGATGCGTAGGCGCGGTCGTTCTCGGCGCAGTTGAGAAGGAAGCACTCGCGGGCCGATCGCGCCACCGAGTCGCGGACTCGCCCGAGGAGTCGGCGGCGCTGCGCCAGGCCGTATGCCATCCCGTTGCAGATCACGAGGTGACGATGTGGAGCCGCTCGCCGGTAATCGACGAGTCGCTCCGCCGCGTGGATCCCACCCAGGATGAAGGTGACGTCGGGCCTCACAGCGCGGTGGAAGAGCGCGATGTCCTCGACGGTTTCGCGGTGCGCGCGCAGCTCGGCGTGGATCTTGCGGCCGCCGCAGAAGATCGACACCGCCTGCAGGTCAGGCTGGCTATTGATCCAGTCCGCCCACAGCCGGCCATCCGGCTCGAAGAAGCTGAAGCCGATATCCGGGACAGCGCGGACCCCGGCTTCCACGAGCTCGTGGTAGACAGCGATAGATCTTCTCTGCTGGACGATCTGATCCCAGCGACTGGCCGCCCGCCACACAGAGAAGTTCGGCGTCAGCACCAGATCGAAGCCCATGCCGGCTAGGTCGGCGATGATGCGACGCCTCGCAACCCAGAAGCCTTCGAGCACCCGGTCCTCCACGTACAGCTGCAGCGCGACCTTGGTGTCCGGCCCGAGGCGATAGACCTCGCGAACCGGCCGCCGGTGCTTCCGAGTGACCCACCGCCCGGCCGTGCCGAAGACGCGGCCGCCGTGCAGCGCGACCCAGGGCACATCCAAGGGATCGGCGTATGCCTGGACCAGGACAGGAAGGTGATCCGGCAGCTCGGGAAGAACGGGGTGGCGCACCGGTCGCGGCCACCTGAGGTCGAGGCCGCCGAGGTGCTCGACAACACTGCGGCGCTCCGCCATCATCCGCTCCGCATCAGCGCAGTCTTCGCATCGACCGCGAAGGCAGAAGTTGGGTTTCTTGCCGCAACGTGCGGCGGCGGGACATGCATCGCAGTGCACTCCGCAGGCGATCCCGCTCATCAGGCTGCACCTCTATTGCGCCGCAGGTAATCGCCGAACAGCGGAACGGTGAAGGCGAGGCGGCCGCGCTCCGGCCGGTAGAGAAGACCCTTGGTTTCGAGCTCAGCAATCAGTGGTTGCATCCTTCGGTTGGGCAAGTTCACGCCCTCCCTCACTGACTGCAGCGAGGCGACCTCGCCCCCGGCCGCGACCGCCCCCAGAACGCGCCGCTCCAGCCCGGAAGTCCGCGCCAGGCGGGCGTCGAAGAAGGCACCATCGAGCGCCCGAAGGATCGTCGGCCGGTGGCGCTCGAAGTCCAAATTGGTGATGGTCGCCGACGGGGAGCACGCCTCCCATAGCAGAGCTCCGAAGAACTGGATGTGAAATGGGTAGCCCCCTGTGTCGCGCCGAACCGACTCGACCACGTCCGTGTCGACGCTGCGGCCGGCGGCTTGGATCGGGCGTGTGAAGGCGAGGACGTCCTCAGGTGGGCGAAGGGCGTCGAGCAGCTCCGCTTGGAACATGCGCTCCGAGTAGCTCTTGGCGCGGGCAAGGTTGTCGGTCAATGTGGGTAGCCCGCAGACGACCAGCATCACCGCCAGCCCCAACCTTTGTGCCCTGGCTACGCTCGCGAGGAAGATACCGAGTGGAAATTGGTGGCGGCGTGGCGTGTCGCAGAGGACCTGGGCCTCGTCGTAACAGAACAGGACTCCTGGATGGTGGGCCGCCGCAGCCCCTTCGCAGGCTAGCTCGAGAGCCTGAAACAGCCGATCCTCGAGCATGGCCGGTTGGCCCGTTGCGAATGTTGGTGGCTTGACGGCCAGCGTGACCCCTTCGAGCGTTACGGTCAGGCCGCCGAGCATGTCGAGCGCACGACGTGCGGCGGCACTCGATCGTTGTCGGAGAGCGAGGGTCCGGGACGAATGCTCGACGGCACTTCTGCAGTCCTCAACCAGCGCGAGCGCGAAGGTGGATTCAGTCTGGAGGTGCTCGCTGCACTCACGGCGGACCACGACCCAGCCGCGCGCCTCCGCTGCCGCCGCGTAGTGCTGCAACAGCACGGTCTTGCCGACACCGCGCAGGCCTGTCAGCCTGACATTGCGGGGGAAGGTCGGGAATCCTGTGAGGTATTTGTCGAATCGGTCTAGCTGGGCTGCGCGGTCTGCAAGGTAGGGCGGGTCCAGACCCATGCCTGGGCGGAATGGATTCGTTGGCCCTGAATGATCGTTTTTTGGAGGGATCATTTCCGATCATTCCCGGGACCGGACCGGAAATCGGTCAATTCAGCGTCCACGCAAGCGAGAAGGTCGCTCACCGCCCTCCGCTCGTCAGCCGAGACCACGGGGTCGAGGTTTCGAAGCGCTCGGACCAACTGGCGGCATAGGTCGGCGATCGCGTCCAGCCGGCTCTCGAAGGTGAGCGGCTCAGGTGTCTCTGGGTCGCCGGCGAGCGCACCATCAACGTCGAGCTCGCGATCGGCCAGCAGGCGATCGACGGCCCGCCGGACCTCGCGGTGAGTTAACTCGGCGGCGCGCTCGATCAGCTCGGTCCTCTGCTCTTTGTCAGCCAGCCGAGAGATCTGAATGGCGTGCTCCTGTGGCAGGGGACGTACACGGTCCAGCTCCTCAGGATCCAGGCGCAGGAGACCGACCTTCACCTTTCGCTGCGACTCGGAAATGCCGAGTGCCTTTTCGGTTTCGCGCCATCGCGAGAGCGGCTTCGCAACGGGCTTGCCGTCGGCGCCGTTGACGATGTGGGTCTTGTGCTTGACCAGCATCTCGCGCAGGCCGTCGAGGTGCTGCACGAACTCCTGTCGATGGACAATCCTTTTCTCATCGAGCGGCTTGAAGGGCACCAGTGATTCCCGCAGCAGTTGCTCTGCGATCGCGATGTCACGGATGGTCTTGTCGACCACGATGCAATGCGCCTCCTCGACCACATCGAGGTCGGCGCGAAGGTGGTTCTCCTCGTACTGTTTCTCGAGTCGCTCGAGATAGCCGAGGTGCGGATGAACCCGAACCAGGATCTCGAGCAGGCCGGCCGCCTTCGCCGCGCGCCACCGCTGCTCTCCGAAGACGATCTGGTAGCGGCCGCGCATGCCAGGGGCGGGTTCGACCTCAAGCAGCGGTTGATGGCGGCCAGACCTGATCGAGTCAGAAAGCTTTGCGACCAGGTCGACTGAGACGTTGACACGTGGTTGGATCGGGCAGGGTTGGATCAGGTCGATTGGCACGATCGCGAGGCCTGGAGGCACACGATTTCCGGTCACGCGGCATCGCCTCCGGTGAAGCCATTGGGCGACGACTCTCGTTTGACGACAACCAGATCGATTGGCTTGGCGAGCTTCTGTGCATATGCCAGCTCGTGCGACGTGCCGCTGCTCTTGCCGTCCCAGAAGGCGAGAACCCGGTCGGCCGACCGGATCATCTCCTCGTCGCGCGCGAAGTATGCCGCCTCGACGGTGGGGTGCCCATCGGTGATTGCGGTCCAGACTTCCAGCTGGAGACCGCGCCGCATGACCGCATCCCGAATGGCCGCTGATGCGCCGTGCGTTCGGCTCGTCAGGACTATCGCGGTGCGAGGCAGTGCCTTGATCTTGGAGTCGATGACGGCGCGATCAGCGATAGTGCGGCTGCCGCCAGCGAAAATCCTTGGACGCTGGGTCGGTCGCGAGTTAACTACATCGACGTGAGCAGTTTCCGACGTGAACCAGGGTCCGCCGTGTTCGCCTTGCGTCCACTCGCGGTTCCAGACATGAAGATTTCCTAGTGTTCGGGCTCCCTGCACGATCGGAAACAGCGGCTGTTGCGGCCCAACGACGCAGGGGTCAGAGTCTGGCCCCCTCGTTCCATCGATCACGCGAAGGCGAGGCCGGCGACCGCTCATGCTCCCTCGCCTCCGCCCGGACGCCGGTCCCACCAGCGGCCTTTGGCGATGGAGTCGTTTGCTGCGCGGGTGCCGCGAGGGTAGCCGGGCATGTCGGCGAAGGCGCATCGGCCCGGCTGTCCTGTGATCTCAAGCCACACCGCACCCAGCCACCCAATTGCCGAAACCGTCTCGACAGCCGTGGTCCAGAAGCGGCATAGATTGGTGTGCTGGGGAAGGATCGGAGAGATCAGGTCGTGGAGCTCACCTTCGCGCACGCGCGTGGGAGCGACTAACAACACGTGGTTGAGGGCGGCGTCTCTGCGGCCGCGGAAGTAGGCGACGTATCCGATCGCCTTCTGTCGGATGCGCCGCGCGTGCTCCGTGCCGCGGTCCCACTCCAGGTCGAAGGTAATTTCGCGGTCGGCGAGCAGATAGCGACCCCATCCATCAGATGTCGGGCTGCCGTCGCGTTCGTACGCGGCGCGACACGTTGCCTCACCGAGCCAGTGATAGAGACCTTGGTCGGGCAGGTCGCGCGCCCCCGCCGCCAGCTTCGTGAAGAACCGGTTGGCTTCCAGGTCGTGTCTCAGGTGGTAGGTCTGTTCGCGGGCGCGGCGAGCGCGGTCGCGTATCGGCCTTGGGTCTTGCCCGCGAAGCTGGGCGACTCGTCTCGCTCCAGACGAAGTCAGCCCGTACACAGAGGGCTTGATAGGTGAGCCTTGCCAGCGCACGACAGGCCAGCGGTAGATGAGCCCTCGCCAGAGCAGGTCTTTTAGGCAGAGCTCCGCACTTCTGCGACCAGGGAAGAAGAGGTCAGTGACATGATCGCGATCCAGGTAGCGGTACTGATCGATTGCCAGCAGGATGGCAAGGTCGCGGTCGGTGAGCGGTCGAGGGTGCGCATGTGTTGTCGGAGACAGTCCGCGCTTAAGGCCCTCGATTTGAACGGGAAATGGGTCGGCCATCATCGTCCTCTGCGCACCCTATTGCGAACCCCTTTGCGACCACCCTCTTCGCCGACCGCGACATCGCGGCGGTCGCCGGCGGCGCTCGCATATGTCCGGAGGCGCTCTTCGATCTCGCTTTCGACTTCCGAGCGCGGCCGCCCGCAGCGCGCGAGCGCGACCTCTATCAGCCCTCGTCCATGGTCAGCGCCCAGGCTTGGTGGCTCGGGCCGCGTGACCCCGGTGAATGGACGCTCGGTGCGGCCGGCGTGGAACTGGCGTACAGCGACCTGATAGGGACGAAGGTTCCGGAGCTGCAGGTCGCCGAGCCAAGGGTCGAATTCGCGCGCCAGGTAGCGAGCGTCGTCCTGTCCGCATTGAAAGATGACGCGCGTGCGCGCGTTGGCAGCGATCGCCTCGCGAGTCGGTCCGGAGAGCTGGCCGAGGTGCTGGTTGGCCAGCACCAGGCCGAGATGGTATCCGCGGGCTTCGACCAGGATCTCGTCCAGGCTCTGCGGCAGATGCAGGTAGTTCTGGAACTCATCCAGGTAGAGGCAGAAGTCGGTCCGAGTTGACGCCGGCCGGCCCGCCCGCGCCATCGCCGCCTGCCAGAGGCGGGCGACCAGGAAAGCGCCGAGCAGCTTGCTCGTCTCCTCGCCAAGCAAGCCCTTGGCCAGCGAGACGAGAAGGATGCCGCCGCCGTCCATGCAGCGGGCGAAGTCGATGGTCGAGGTCGGCTGACCCATGATGTTGCGGACCGTCCGCCGTAGCAGCACCGAGCGCAGCTTGTTGAGGACGGGCCCCACCATCTGAAGGCGCTGCCCGTCCGGCAGCCGCTCATACTCGTCCCAGAACGGACCGAGACCGACCGGGTCCTCGATGCCTGCGGTGAGGACTCTCCGAGCTCCGGGTTGAAGCAGCAGCAGCGGGACCTCGCAGAGCGTGCTTCCGGGTCGGAGGAGCAGCGTCAGCACCGCCGCCCGCAGGATGTCATCGGTGCGCGGGCCCCAGAACCGCTCATACGCCTTGCGGAAGATGGTGACCAGCTGATCGCACGCGACCTCGTGCAGATCGGGATCCTCGCAGTCGAGGATGTTGAGGCCGACCGGCCGGTCGCGCAGGGACGGGTCGATCAGCTGAATGCGATCCCAGTGCCGCTTCGGAATCCGCTCCAGAAGCGCGGCCACCAGGTCCCCCTTGGGGTCGATGACTCCCACACCGCGCCCGGCCTCGATGTCGTCAAGTGCGAGATTGAGCAGCAGGGTGCTCTTCCCGGCGCCGGTGGGTCCGAGGACGTGAACGTGGTGGCGGGCGTCAGCAGCGTCGAGAGTTGCTGGGGTCTGGCGGCCGTCCTCGAGAAGGCAGAGGATCTTGCCCTCGTTGCCCGGACGGCGCGCGGGGGTGAGGCTCGTCGGTGCAGTGTCGAAGCCAGCCACGTCGGTTGGGAGATGGAAGAGGCCGGCCAACTCACTGGCGACCAGGACCATCCCGCCGGATGGCGCCACTCGCCCGGCGACCGTTTTATCGAAACGTCGACCGAGCCACACACGTCTTGGCCGAAAGCCGTTGGCGCCATCGAAGCCTCGAAACGATGCGAGTAGCGCGTGCATATGCGCCTGGGCGGCCGCGTCATTCGATGCGGAAACCCTGAGCCGGAGATCGGCGCAGTAACCCGGACTCCATGCCTTCTCTGCTGGCGGCGCGGGCCGCGACGGGCGCCGCGCCGGCCGCGGCGGATCGGGCTGCTCCGGCAGGACGAGGTGGAACAAGCCGTCGACCACCCAGCCGAGTAGGCTCACCACCAGGCCCCGCTCGGGCTCCAGGCCGGCGAGTTGATCGAGCTGGCGCAGGGCGCGCTTCTGCCAGCTGACGTCGGGACTGATCGCCAGCTGGACCACGGCGGCAGGCGCCTCGGCCAAGGCGAGCATCACCGACCGCAGCGACTCCGGCTTGGCATCGGCCAGAGAGTGAAGCGGGTCGCGATCCAGCCGGAGCCGCGTTCGAGTCGCTGGATCGGGCATCGATACGGCAGCTACTGACGGACGGACCTGGATGCCGGGCAGGGCGCTGCGAAGCAGGACGGAGACCATCCGCTCGAGACGGGCCGGCGCCCAACAGCGAGCACCGAGGTCGCCGGCTTCCGACCAGAGCTCGAGGACGATGTGGGGCTGGCCGAGTAGCCAGCGCTTCCACCAGGGATGCGCGATCGCGTAGAGGCTCTGGAAGAAGAGCACCCATGCGCGGACGTCGGCGGTAGCGCCCTCGGGTGGCAGCAGGTCGAGGAGAACCCCGGGGCGCCGGTGCTCGCGCTCGCGCAGAACCGCGACGCAAACAGCGATTCCGACCGAGACGATCAAGACCAGTTCCGCGACGATGTGGAGTCGGGCAATCATTGGTGGTCCTCCTGGAGTGGGATGAAGCCTTCGATGTGCGGGTCCGGCCACCCGACTTTTCGCGTACTGACCTGGCCCCAGCCGACGACGTTCATTTCGCTGACGGTGTAGGTGCCGGGGCCGACCCCGATCACGACGGCGACGTGGCCGTAGAGGGCGCTGTAGGGGGCGCCGCGTCGGTAGACGGCGATCGCGCCGACGCTGGGTCTGGGTTGGGTGTGGAATCCCTGTGCAGAAGCGTTCGCAAGCCAGTCAGCCGCGTTGCCGTTCCAGGTGACCTTCCGGTTGTAGGCCGCCCACCAGGTGCACTGGCCAAAAGGAAAGCGATCCGGGAAGCCGTCCGCCGGCACCGACGAAAAGAGCCGGACAGCCGGCGTGGGGTGGGGCGCGGAGGCGACAGTCGCCGCCGCGGTGCCCACGACCACAGGAAAGGTGACGAGGAGCAGGAGAGCGGAGAGCAGGATTTTCATGTGCGGCTCTCGTTGCCCTCGATCAGGCGTGACTCCTCGTCGGTCGCGATCACCTGGAACGGCACCCGCTTGCCTCGCGCCACCAGTAGCCCCTCACCGCGCTGCGCGTTGAGCAGCCAGGACTGTTCGGCCGGCGTGAGACGGAAGAGCTCGGCCAGGCGCGGAATCGCCTGCGGCGCCTGCTTCATCAGGATCTGGAGCGCCGAGTTGGCGATCATCGGCTCGCCGTCCGGGCTGGCGAGCACGTCGCCCACGTCCTGCGTGATCAGGGTCAGTCCGGCCCGGCGCTTGCGCGAGGTCTTGACCAGCCGGTAGAGGAAGGCCGCGGTCTCGCGGTGGCGCATTAGCCACCAGGCCTCGTCGACCACCACCAGCGTCGGGATTGAGGAGTCGGCAAGCCTCGACCAGACGCGGTCGAGGACCAGGAACATCGCCGGCGTCCGCTCCTCCTCCGGAAGGCCGGCAAGGACGTATGCCGCGCTTCCGGTGCTCGACGAGGCCGCGGCGGCGGATTGGTTGAATAACCAGCGGCCTGCACCACCGACGTACCGCTCGAGACGAACTGCGATGTCCTCGGTCGCACGGTTGGTGCGAAGGCGCGCCGCCACATCAGCGAGTCGCGGCCAAGTGAGGTCGTCGACTGACTCCCCGTCGGCGAACCCGGCCTTCGCGAAGGCGAGCGAGATCGCGTCCTCGACCTCCGCCCGCTGGCGCGGCCCCAACGGGCCGGCCAGCAGGTCCAAGAACGTGGTCAGAGTCGCGATCCGCGTGGTGAGCGCACCCGGGCTGGAGTCGGTGACCGCGAACGGGTCCAACCCAGCCTGCGAGCCCGGCCGGATCGCGATCACCTCGCCGCCGAGTGATGCCACCAGGCGGGCGTACTCGCCCTCGGGGTCGATGACGATGACCCGAGTCCCGGCGAGAATGGCACGAGCCAGCTCGACCTTGACTAGGAACGACTTGCCCGCGCCGCTGGTCGCGAAGACGACCGCGTTGTGGTTCTCGAGCGCGAAGCGATCGACGATCACCGGGCTTCGCGTCGCGGTGTTGATGCCGTAGAGCAGACCCGAGCCGGTCGGCAGGTCGCCGCCGGCGAATGGGAAGGTCGCCGACAGCGCGGTCGTCGAGAGCATCCGTCGCACCGCCACTGCGTCGATGCCGATCGGAAGCGTGGATATCAGCCCCGGACGCATCTGGAAGAGCAGCCGGCGCGTGTGGATGAGTCGGGTCCCGAACAGCGCCTCCAACCGGCGTGTCGCGGCGTCGAGGTCGTCGGCTCCGTCGGCCCACACGGTCAGATAGAGCGAGACGTCGAAGAGGCGCTCCGAACCTTGCGCGATGCGGTCCTGAAGCTCGACCGCGTCGTGCAGCGCTGCCCGGCGATAGGGATCGGCTCGACCACCGTGATCCTCGCTGAGGTGGACTGTCGAGGTCAGCTCGCTGATGCGGCGTTCGAGGAACGACATGACGGCGGGGCCGGTGTTGGGCTGGACGTGGAGGGCGAGATCGAGGTCTCCGTCGAACGCTTGCAGGTCGCCGAGCCAGCCCGGGCGCAACCGCGACGGATAACGAGTGACCGCCAGCGTTCGCGTCCACCGCTCGCTGACCGACAGCGACGAGGGCCGCTCGGCGAGGGCGGCCGGCGCGATGAGCCCTGGCAGGTCGTGGAGGTCGTCGTCATCGGCGATCGGCTGCACCGAGGACACCGGGTTGAGTGCCCGCCGGAGAAGATCGGCGAGCTCGCGGCCGCCAAGTCGGCGGGGCTCGAGGTCGAGCCGGCGGAGGCATTCCGTCACCCAGCTGACCCGCTGGTCCAGGATCTCGAGATCGCCCGCGCCATTGCTGGTCCGGCGACGGCGGTCGGGCGCCTGCCCTGGCAACACGACGAAGAAGCGACGGTCGAGTATCCGGCGACGACCGGCGAGGTCCTCCACCATCCGCCGGTAGGACTCGCCCAGGGCAGCAAGTGCCGGACGGTCGGTGGCGGCGGGGGAGAGGAGCGCGGACGGCGCCAGCTCGCGTGTGCGGATGACGACCTGGAGCGGGTGCGGCAGAGAATTGAGGAGCGAGGCCCAGCCATCGACGACGGCGCGCTGCTCGGCCTCGCCCTTGATCCCAAATGCCGATGTCTGGCACTCGAGGACAGCGCGGAGGCCTCCGTCACGAAGGCGAACGGCGCGGTCGGCCGCCGCCAACACCGGCAGCAACTCGTGGGCGCGGCCCGGGCGGAGGCCGATCACAACCCGTCCCCGCAGATGAGCGTCCTCGGACGCGATGCGTAGCGGAGTGCGATGCGGAGCCAGTCGCGAAGAGCCAGCTCGCCGAAACGAAGCGTTCCGAATGCGAGGCCCGCCATAACCAGCGGCGCGGCTGCAGCGACCCGCAGGTCGAACCCGAGCGGGAGGTTCAGATAAATCCACCAGGCCGAGACCGCGCCTGCTGCGACGCAGAGCAGGTCGGTTGCGCCGAGGCCCCAGGCGATCACGTCCTCGAGCTCCAGGTGCTGCGGCACGCGGACCGGTTCCACGATCAGGCCGCCACTGCGGTCGCCACCGCGGTCGCCACCGTGCGGACGGTCGCAACTGTTCCCTGCACCACGGGGCTCTGGCTGAGCCGCTGACGGAAGGCCCACTGGTACGCAGCGAATGGCAGCTTGAAGAGGAGGTAGAGGAGCGTGATCAGCACAAGACCCGACGTGAGATCCGAGACCGGGCCGAGCCAATCGGTGTGCCTCAGGAGCTGCAGACCGACTTCGACGAGAACGGCCTGGACCACCTGAACAAACAGCAAAGCGGAGAACATGCGCCACCAAAGCCGAGCGATCTCGTCGATCTGAGGCAGTGCGTAGGTGGCGAGCGCGAGCGGGGCAAGCACGGTCGCCACCAGGAGGAGCAGGTCGCGCCCGATGTACAGGACCACGAGCAGGACGGCGAGGATCGCGGCGGCAATCGAGACCAGGCTGCCGACGACCTGGTCGGATGCTGCCGGCCCCTGGATCATCCCCGCCAGCTGTGCGAATGTGACCGCGCCGGGATTGGGCCCGAGTAGCCCCTGGACCAGGGCGTTGTCGATCCGGATCAGGCCGCCGCAGATGGCCAGGCTGGCGTTGGCGGAGACCGCGGCGAGAACAATCCGCGGCACGAGAACCTTCGCCGAGTAGCGCGACTCGAAGGTCCCCGACGCCATGACCAGTACGCCCGCGGCAAGCAGTGCGAGGACGAAGAGCCCGTCCGCCGCGTCGCGGACCAACGACCAAGAATGACCGACCTCCGGGATGGAGTCATAGGCAGGTGTCTGGAACAGCAGCTGCCCGGCGGCGGTCAGCGCCGGCCGGAGCAGGTGCGTGGCCAGGTTCTGCAGCCAGCCGTTGATGGCGTCGATCACCTGGGATGTGATGTCCATCAGGTGTTGAGCACCTTCTGGAGGATCGAGACCAGCATCGGCGCCAGCAGCGCTAACGCGTAGCCGATCATCGCCGACTTGATCGCGGCCTTGCCTTCCTCAACCGAGCGCGGGTTGCCGTTGGCGGTGAGGTAGCGCGCGCCGCCGATGGTGAGGAAGAGGGTCGCCAGCGCGGCGAGCAGGCCGGCGACCCAGTTACGGACGCTGTCGATGACGGTATTGATGTCGCCGGCGGCGGCGTAGACGGGGACGGCGAGCAGGATCGCGAGCAGGACTGCCGCCCCGCCGGCCGCCAGGAGCGACTTCAGGCGGGCTCGATTAAATGTCTTCATAAACTGCGTATCCCCCTGGAGGAGGCGAAAACGGACGGTCTCCACCGCACGCTGTGCGCACGCAGTGCGCACGCTGACCGCACGCTGACCGCACGCTGAACTCAAGCCGCCTCCAGCAGCCGTCGGATAGCTGCCACCGAGCGGTCTCGCTGCTTCCGGATGGCGTCGGGGCTGATGCCCGCTTCGGCGCCGAGCTCGGCCAACGATTCGCCGAGCACCTCCTGGCGGTAGAGAATCGCGACCGCTTTACGGGGCATTCGGCCCGCCTCGATGTCCACCATCAGCTCGCGGAGTTGCATCGAGACTTGTGATGAGCCGTCTAGCCGAGGTGGAAGCTCAGACTCATTGGTGGCGGAGCGGAGCTCGTCAACGAGCAGCCGCTGGACCGAGGTTGTCGCGCGAGTGATCAGCCGGTGCGGGGTCCAGCGGGCGGGATTGGTCGGGCCTTCGAGGGCGGTCGCCAAAACGTCGGTGGCGAGCTGCTGGGCGATGTCATCGCGAGTGATCGTGGGTGGCATCGCGGGCAGAGCGCCCAGCGCGACGAGGAGATCGACGCGCATCACCTCGAGAAGTGCCGCAGCCCACGCCTGGCGGGGTCCGCCGATGTAATGGTCGATGAGCTTGGTCCATAGCTCGTCGCGTTCCTGCTCGGCGGCGTTGAAATCGCGCAGGCGCACTACGAGCGATTCGGCGCCGTCAATGGACCCGGAACTCAGAGCTGCCTGGTACGCCCGGTGGATCTGATCGGAGAGTCGAATCATGGTGGAGAACCTCCTTGGGGATGTCCTCCGACCCTATGAATCGACCGCACGCTGACCGCACGCTCGGCGGACCAGCAGGTCGCCGGCAACCAGAGGGAGGCGCTGAGCTAGAGCTCCCGGCCACCCGTCTTGAGTTCATTTGAGACCCAGACCGCGCGACGGGCCCGTCGACGCGCACGCTGAGCGCACGCAGGCATCCACTGGTGCGGCGTGAACGCCGCCGTATCACCTACTGACGCTGGATACGGCCAATACGAGAAAGCCCGTGACAAGTCTGGATCTGGGATCTGGCCCGAGGCATGAAGGTGACCGACACCGACTCGGAACGGATCGGCGAGGTTCTCGGACCGCCCTTCTGATGGCAGCCCCGGGCCTGATTCGGCTTCAGCGTGCGGTCAGCGTGCGGTCAGCGTGCGGTCAGCGTGCGGTCGGGATGCGCCGGCCTGACTCCTGAATTCGGATCAACCGCTGCTCGACCGGCAAGAAAGCGCCTTGGAAGGCGGCTAGCGTGCGGTCAGCGTGCGCTGCTTCTGTAGCGTCGGCGGCATGTACCGGCACGCAGATTCGGAGGCTGGCCCGAATCGATCCAAGATGACATCGCAGGCTCCGAGAAGGGCTCTACCAATGCTCACCAGTCGGGTGTGCTCTTCCACGTCACGTCGACTCCGGGTCGAAGTCCCGTGCCTCGAACCTCAGGGAAACTTGAGGAATCGCTGAGGTTGGGATGAGGATTCATAGGCTTCCCGAGCGCATCCTAGGTTTCGAAACGGTGCTGGCCGGCCGCGTAATGATGGAGGTTCACCCGAACGGCGTTAAGATGCCACTTAAGGTCGTAAAAGGGCCAAAGCAATGCTCACCAGGCCCGCTGGGGCACGGGGTCTTCACGTGAGAGAAGCGGTTCTGGGGAGTTGGGCCCGGACCGGACTGGCGGCCGCTCTTGTCCTTGTGATACTCGGCGGCATCGCAGTCTTGGGCGCCACCGGACGGCTCGGAGATCTCCGCTACGCCAATATCCCGGTGATCCATCCGTGGCCGCCGGCGGGCTACTTCCAGAACCCCTTCAACCCGGCTGACCGAGGCGACCTCGTCAACGCCTCTGACGCTGCGAAAGTGAAGGGCGACCTGGTCGCTGACGGGCAGGTCGAGCTGCGCGCCTATCAGACCAGCGACGGAAGCCTGCTGCCGGGGGCAGATACCGGTAACCGGCTGGCCAAGCTTCGCTCCGCCCTCGATCAGAACCACGCGGCTGGTGTTTTCGAGGACTTCAAGAATCAACTGACAACCGTCCGCGTCGGGAAGCTCGTAGATCCAAACGATTCCTCGGTGACTTGGTGTGTAGAGGAAATCGGGACGTCGCGGATCACGCTGACAAAGGCCGCCGATGGTTCGGTCCTCCAGCAATTCTCAATCAGTTTTGACGACAAGTTCTGGATGAAGTCCGTTGGGGGCCGGTACCTCATCACGGACGCTGAGGTGCATTCGGTGACCACGTCGTCATGAGGCTATGGCGGCCTGCCCGGCTTTCCCTTGCGGCTCTTGCAGTGGTGGCCCTCTGGCCCATCGCGGCATATGCCGAGGCTCCGGGTGGCGACGGAGGAACCGTCAACGTGGGTCCGGTCAGCAATGGCCCGGTCGTGAGCCAGGGTTCGGCCGGCTACGACCCAACGGGTATCAACGCGACGGCTGCGACCCGCCCGTCCGGGTCAGGCACGACCCCGAACAGCCTGCCGGACTACACGTACCGCCCTGTGCCCTACAACTCGATCCCGGCTCCCATCCAAAACAACAACGGGACGTTGAGCAATCCGAACGCAGGGCTTTCGCTGCCAGCATGTCCTGCTGGCCAAACCGGTTACTTCGTTTATGACTCGAACGGCAACTCGCTCGGCATTGTCTGCGTTCCCAACCCCACCGATAGTTTGCTGCCACCGACCACGCCCGAGATCGCGCTTGCTGATCAGGCGAGCTCGAAGCAGCCATGGCCGACACTCGTTATGGGCATAAACCCCGGCACCGGGCTGACCGGTCTGCCGTCGTGGTTCTGGCTCGGCGGCGGCAGCGCAGCCATGCCCGACGCCGCGGCATCCTCAGGTCCGCTCACCGTGCGCGTCCGAGCACGGCTCGTCGGCGTCTCGTGGGAGTTCGGCGACGGCATCGGTTACGACTCGATCGACCTCGGCCAGGCATACCCAGCTCAGAGCGATGTGCAGCACGTGTATCAGACCGATACCTACCGGCTCTCCAACGGTTACACCGCCGCCGCCGTCCTGCGCTACCTCGTCACTTACTCGGTCAACGGCGGGCCGTGGCTCACGCTTGGCGTCAAGACCAAGCCCTACTCGCAGCCCTACTCCGTGTACCAGGTCCAACCCGAAGCGATCGGAGCGCCGTGATGGCCGCCGCCGAACCGAGACGCCTGCGCGTCGTCGCTGGTACGTCGGAGCGCCGATGGCGTCTTGCCGCGTTGCTCGGCCTAGCCGCGATGCTGGCGTTGGCCGCTTACGCGCTCGTTGTTCTGGGACCCGGTGCGGACGCCAACCAGATGGTGTCCGTACTGCGTGCTGCGAAGTCGATCCACGCCGGCACGTCCATCACGCCGGACGAACTCACGACGGCACGGCTGCGGACACAGGACCCTTCGGTCCTGGCGACCCTTCTCCAGGATTCCGACCGGAGCCGCGTGCTTGGGCAGGTGGCTGCGGTGGATGTGAACGCTGGCGACCTCATCCCAGCAGATGTGGTTGCATCGCAGTTCACTGCTGGCCTGTGGGACGTGGCCGTCCCGGTCCGCCGGATGCCCGCCACCCTAGCCCCAGGCGACCACGTCGCGCTTCTGGTCACCACCACATTGGCCAACGGCTCGCAGGTTGACCTGGTCTATATGCAGGACGTCCAGGTCCTGGGCATCGGGCAGGGCTCGGTCGACCTCTGGGTGCCAGCAAAGCTCGCGCCTCAGGTCGAGTGGTACGCGGACCACGGCGGTATCGCCTTGATCAAGATGCAGCCGGGCGGGGTCCAGGACAAGATTCCGGCCGGCGGAGCCTCGTGATGGCCGCGATCGGCGTCTTCTCTGCTCGAGCTGATGGGGCTACGACCATCGCGCTCGGCATGGCGGCTGTGCTCTCAGCGAAGGCGCGTACTTTGCTCATCGACCTCAACCTCGACTCGCCGGAGATCGCACCGCTGCTCGACCTAGATGCGTCGCGCAACGTGTTCCACCTCGCCTACAACGCGCAGCTCGCTCCGGTTGGCGGTGACGAGCTGGAGGCGCACCTGTCCTGGCGTGATGGGCTGGCCGTCTTGCCCGGACTGCTCAAGCCAGATCAGGCGGAGCGCATTTCGGACCACTTCCTTACCAGCCTGATGCAGGCGGCCAGCCAGCAATTCCAACACGTCGTGATCGACCTCGGACGGGTCCGGTCTGGTTTCCCGACGCCTGTGACTGCCGGTGAGCTGTGCTGGGTGGTGACACCGAGCCCGCTTGGCATGGATGCGCTTGAACGACACTTCGGGCGCCTGGACGAGGCCGGGTATGACTGGCTGAGGCGCACGCGCATTGTGCTCAACCGCGTCCACAGCGGATCGCTGGTTGGAGCCGACCGCTACGCCGATAGTGAGTACGGCCTGATGACGGCAGCGAGCATCCCGGACACCCCGGACTATTGGCGCCGGGTCGAGCTGCAGCATTCGCCTCGGGCGCTCAGCATTCCGGAGCCCGAGCATCCGCGATACAAGAAGGTCCACGGTGACCAGGCGCTCGTCGCGCGTCGAGCTATTGAGGCGTTGACCGCGTCGATCGTGCCCGATTCAGAGCCCGCTCCTGAACCTGCGCTGAGGTCGTGACGTGCAGGCCGTTGACGCCAGCCCGGACCAGGTGAGGCAGGCGGAAGCACATATTCTCCCGGCGTTCCGCAAGAGCCTTGACGAGGTGCTCCGGGATCGGCAGGATCCGCGGCCGGTGCCCGCAGACGATCGCACAATTTTCGGCCTCGCCGACAAAGCAGTGCGGGACTACCACGCCGCTACGGCTCGCTCCGCATCACTGCCGCAGTTGTCCCAGGTTCAGTACTGGGAGATTCGCCAACGCATGTACGTCAGCCATGGCGCGCTGGGTCCCCTCGGCGAGCTGCTGGCAATCGATGGTGTCGAGGACATCCACATCGATGGCGCCGACGGTGGCTACCTCGAGTACGGTGACCATCGCGAGCCGCTGCCGGTGGCGTACGGATCTGAGGACGAGCTGGTCACGCTGGTGCGTTTCTACGCCGAGCAGGCGGGCAAGCACTTCGATCTTGCGAACCCGATCGTGACCATCACGTTGCGCGACGGCAGCCGGCTGAACGCCATTCTGCCGCCGGTTGCTAAGCCTCTTGCGATCACGATCCGCAAGCAGCAGTTGCGCCGCTTCCTCTACCTCGATGACCTGGCGCGAGCCGGGACGCTGCCCTTCGCGATGATCCCGCTCCTGGACGCTGCAGTCCGGGCGCGGTTGAACATCATCCTCAGCGGCCCGACCGGTACCGGCAAGACGACCCTCGCGCGTGTGCTCGCGCTGATGATCCCCGACGGCGAGCGCACATGTGTGCTGGAAACTGAGACCGAGCTCTGGCTACACGAGCTGCGCCGCGGCTTCATCAGCCTGGAAGAGCGCGACGCCAATGTCGAGGGTGCGGGTCGCATCACACTTCAGGATCTTTTCCAGCGTGGCGCCCTGCGGCAGCGGCCGCGGCGGATCATCGTCGGTGAGGTCAGGGGCAAGGAGGCGATGGACATGCTCCATGCCATGACCAGCGGCCACGACGGCAGCCTCACCACCCTGCACGCGAGCGGTCCGCGAATGGCACTCAGCCGACTCGAGGTGCTGGCAATGTCGGGCGACGCGAATTTGGCCCCGCACGTTGTCCGCCAGATGGTCGGCAGCGGTGTCGACCTCGTCGTCCACCTGAGCACCTTCCATCGCGGAGACGATGAGGTTCGGCGGCTCGCATCACTCGCCTTCGTTGCTGAGAACCCGGAGGACCCGCTCGGAAGCCCGATTGTGTCGGAAGCGGCGGTGTACCGGATCGCCGATGACAGTTGGGAATGGCGACCGGACGCTCTTATGCACATGCCGGACAAGATCTGGCGGAAGCTGTTGGTGGCCGGGATCGATCCCGAGGGATTGGTGCGACAGGTCCTGAGCGATGGGCGCGGCTAGGACGCTGTTGGTCGCGGGCGCTCTCGTCGGCGCATTGCTATGCGTTGGCGTCATCGTCGCAGGTGACTTGCGGGTCGGGCTGCGTTGGGTACGCCGGCGCCTTGCAATGGCCCTGAGGCCAGAGACGGTCCGCGTCGCTCTGGCCCAGGCCGGTCTGGACTCGATTCCAACCGAGGTATGGATCCTGCTCCGCGCTGGTGGCGCCCTCCTCGCTGGGGTAGTGGCCTGGGCATGGTTTGGGTTGCCGGTGCTAGGTCTTGTGGCCTTTGTGATCACATACCACCTCGCCGGTGTGGCCCTGGAAGCAAAGCGCCGAGGCTTCGAATCGCGGCGCCAACAAGCCCTGCTGGAAGCCGTGCGGCATGGGATCGCCGTTATGTCACGGGCTGGCAGTGCGACCCAGATGTTGGAGGCGCTTGCCGAGAGTGGCCCTTACGAGGCGCGCCGCATCTTCCGCGAGGTCGTCGCCGCGGGCGGCTACGGGCCCGGAGGGACAGCATTCGCCGAGGCGCTTGATCGCGTGCGCGATCGCATCGCCGATCCGCTCTTCGACGACCTCGCGCTCGGCTTGTCCCTGCACTGGCGTCGCGGCGGCAAGCTGGTACCCGCCCTCGAGGCGCTGGTTGCCGATTGGTCAGAGACGCTTCGGCTTCAAGCGGAGGCGAAGGCCATGCGGTCGGGTGTCGAGGCTTCAGTGATCCTGCTCGCGTTCCTGCCGTTCGTCTTTCTGGTCACGCTTCAGCTGCTGGCGCCTGCACTCCTTGCACCGTTTCGCTCCGCAGCCGGCGAGGTCGTCTTCGGGCTGGCGGTCGCCTGGATGGCGCTCGGCTACGGCGTTCTCCAGCGGATGTCGGAACCTCCGCGCGAGAGCCGGCTCCGCCTGCGCGAGGTGGGCGAATGACCGCGGCGTTGGCGGCCGCACTTGTCCTCTCGGTCGTGGGTGGGTTCTCCATCGCAGCGGTTTACCTAGCGTGGCCACGGCGGCTCACCGCCGAGGAGTGGGTCGTCCACCGCCGCGCGATCCTGCGGGTAGCCGATGCAACCGATGGCCAGCGACGGCGTGTGTGGTTCTCCGGCCGGTCCACATCGATTGGCATCGGTGGTCTGATGCGCAGTTCGGAACCAGACCGCCTACTTCTGGCACTCAGCTCCGACCGAATGCCCGTGACGACCGAGGCGGCGGCCAGGCGCCTTCTCTGGTTGGCGGGCAGCGGCGCCGCGGCCGGGATCGCCGCCGTGACCGCACTCACTCTGGTCGAGGGTGCTTACTGGCTCGCCGCCACCGCGCCGGTCGTAGGACTTATTGCTGGCGTCTCGCTGGCGGCGGGGCAGCTTGCACTGTGGAACTACCGATCGCGCCGTCTTCGTGCGGAAGTCGCCAGGCGGCTACCACGCGTTCTGACGGGCGCGCGCGTCCTACTCGAGAGCGGGGCAGCTACCGCCGAGGGCGCGCTGGCTGCGGCGGTGGCGACTTACGCGGATCCGTCGGCAGATCTGGTTCGCGAAGCCCTTCGGGTCAAGGAGGTCCAACGGTTGGAACTGGAAGCGGCCTTGGACGAGGTCGCGGAGCGCTACCGCGTCGAGGACCTGCACCGCTTGGCAGACACCTTCCGGATCGGCCGTCGGTACGGGACTGGAATGGCCGCGCTGCTCGCGGACTTCGCGCAGGCCGCCCGGAGCGGTTGGCATGCGCGCTACCGGGAGCGGATCACGCGAGCCCCGGTTCTGATGACGGTGCCTGCGCTGGTCTTCTTCGTGATGCCACTGCTGGCGCTCGTCATGTACCTGGTGTTCTCGCCGCTGCTGGGGACGTTGAGTCGGCTATGAGCGAGCGCGGGCAGTCGATGGTCGAGTTCGCCTTCACCGTCGGGCTGCTCATGCTGCTCGTCGTCGGCACCGCTCAGGTTGCGATCTTCCTCAACTACCGCTCGAGTCTGGACCTCGCCACGCGCGAGGGTGCGTTCCAGGCCAGTCTGGTCGGGCACCAACCGGGTGACGGCAAGCTCGAGGCGGAGACGTTGTGGTCGCGACTCGAGCCGGGTGCGGGGCCGGCCGACGTGTCGGCCTCAATCGAGGGAGACCTTGTCGTGGTAACCGCGACCGCTTATGCGCCGGCGATCCTGCCCTTGCCGTTCCCGCCCTTCAATCGCTTATCGATTCAGTCACGCTCGGTGCACACGATCGAGCGTTTTCAGCCGGGTTCGTCATGAGAGTCCAGTCCGGTCAGGCGCTAGTCGAGTGGGCGCTGAGCGCCTTCGTCCTGCTCCTCTTGTCGCTTGGGATCCTCGCGGTGGGCCAGGTGGTGGGCGAGGACATGGCGATCCGATCGGCCGCATCGCAGGCGGCTTTCGCCGCTGCCCGAGCACCGAGCGCCCAGGCCGCGCAGACCGCGGGTCTGGCCGCGGGACAGGAGGCCGTCCGCGGAGCGCAGATAGAGGACTTCCAGCTCACGATCGACACCGGCAGCTTCCAGCGCGGGACTGTGCTCACGGTCACTGTGCGCGGCTACGTTAGCCTCGCCGCGTTCCCGATCGCTCGGCAGGTGCTCGGCGACCGGGTGCTCATGACCTGGCAGGCCCACGCGCTTATTGAGCCCTACCGGAGCCGAACTCCATGAGGCGCGGTCTCGCGCGGCAGGAGGGTCAGATCCTGGTGATGTCAGCCCTCGTAATGGCATTCCTGTTTGTCCCGCTTTCGGTCTTCGTCATCGACACCGCGCTGGTTGAGTCTGGCTATGCGCAGCTCGGGGAGACCCTGCAGGCGTCGGCAGAAGATGGTGCGTCGACGATCGATGAGGCTACATACCGGAGCAGCAACGGCCGTGTCGCAGTTCTCGACCCGGTCCAAGCGAGGATCGTCGCCGACGGTTCAATTCGCGCGGCCGCCGTACGCGGCCTATCGTCATGGTCGGTCGAGATCAATGGACAGCGGGTCACGATCACCGGCCGCCTCGTGGTGCAGCTACTCGTTCTCGGGGCAGCCACACTGACGGAATCGCGGAGTGCGACCTTCGCCTATGGCCAGTAACGTCGCCCGCGGACTCCGTGTGTTCGTATGGGCAGGGCTTTCGGTGCTCGTGGTCATTGCGCTTGCCGTGGCGGCGAGTCATGTACCTCAACTCGCCAGGGCGCTTGAGGTCGGTTGGCTCCCGGCGACTCTCGTAGTGGTTGTGCTCGCACTGGCGGCCGCGGTGGTGGCGGCTGCCTTTCCATGGCCATCCCCAGTACCCGGGGAGCCAACTGACACTGAGCCATTAATTCCTCCGCCATCGCTGCCGGCCTGCCGTCGCGTGTCACCAGTAATCGCGTTTCATGCGCTGGAGCCTCGGTGTGGCAGCACAACTCTGGCGTTCAACCTTGCCGTTCAAGTGGCGGCTGTCGGAACCGTCGCAGGTGATCGACGACCGCGTCCGATCTGCTTGCTAACCGCCGGCCAGCTGACGACTGCTCTTGGCCTTGATCCGGCGGCGCTGAGTAACTACTTCCTCAGCCACCGGGCCAGCGTCGATGAATCGGTCGTCGACCTCGCGGTCCGGCATCCGAGCGGCTGCGAGTTGCTGTGCGTCGGTCCAGACACGCTGAATGGTCAGCGCCTGCGCCTTCTGATCCCGGTGCTTCGGCGCGCCTACGACCTGGTTGTACTTGAGGTGCCATCGGGAGATCGATGGCTCATCGACGTCGCGGTCGAAACCAGCGACGTGTCGCTTTTGATCGCAAGGCCGACCCTGAAGTCGGCCTCAGCCACCGCTGCGTGGGCCGACCGGGCGTGGGAGCGGGGCCTTGAGGGCAAACTGGCGCTCATCGTCGACCAAGCGTCCGCGACGAAGCCGTTGCGGACCTCTCTAATGTCGGGCCTCCTGCACCTGGCCGTGATTCCAGACGATCGGGTCGTTGCGACCAGTGACCTGAAAGGCTTTCCGTGGGTGCTTCGTTTCGAATCGCGTGCCCGCGATGCGCTCGCTCGGTTCGCACAACAGCTCTTGCCTGATCTGATGAACCAGGAGGCCGATCGTGCCGCCTGAACTCGCTCACGGTCTGGAGGTTGCCGACATCTGGCTCCTCGTCCTTCTATTAGTGCCCAAGCGCCGTCTTGGCGATCTGCGTCTGCGCCTACATGAGCTGAGGGCTGGTCGACGCCGGTGGCTCTTCGAACCGCCTGGAGGGTTTGGCAGCGGGCGCCGTACGGGCGTTCAGCGGTCGTTCGCTGAGGCGGCTCGGATATTCGATCTGGGAGTCCCCCTGTACGTCGCTGGTCGGCTTGCCGAGGAGCGGTCCGCCCATGTCCGCCTGGAGGCTCGAAGCCAATGGCCGGACAGCGTGCCGGCCCTCATCGCCGCCCAGGTTTTGGAGAGCACTGAGGACGCAGTGCTGG
>Ga0209219_1000044_pt1 | contig 23669 bp, 23 predicted proteins | sample BlaSpr_A8_OM1_M1_FD_187973 | JGI IMG/M metagenome (GOLD analysis project Ga0209219, IMG submission 187973) | Forest soil microbial communities from Thunder Bay, Ontario, Canada - Black Spruce, Ontario site 2_A8_OM1_M1 (SPAdes) (version 2) | ecosystem: Environmental > Terrestrial > Soil > Boreal... | reverse complement strand
CCGACGAGCGTCACCATCCGGGTGTCCATCAGCTCTGACGAAGCCCGCCCCACAGAGATTCACATCAAGGTGAACGGACACGACGTGAACGTCGTGCCACCGCCATTCAACCGTGAGCTCAGCACTCCGACAGCAGCCGACATGCAGTGGGTCGACCAGGAGGTGCTCGCGCCCATCAGTGCCGCGGTGGCGCGCTGGATGATGCAGGCGGCTGCGAGCAAGGACCTCGGCTACATCCCGGTCGGCGGCGGCATCGACGATGCCGATGCGCGGCTCGTGGCGCGGCCGGTCGGCGGTTCGGAAACAGTCACGGCGTCAGCATCGAGGAACAGCGTCGACGAAGCGGCGCTCGATGACGTGCGAAGGGCTCACTTCCTGTATGGGCTTGAGGAGATCCAGGCCATCGCCGCTCTGTCGGCGAAGAGCGGGTAACTCCTCGGGACGCACGCGGTTGAGGCGGGCTATGCTGACTACGCAAACGCTCGACCCGACGCCGATGACGATGCCGACCCGACCAGATTCCGGCGAGAAAAACGCCAGAGCATAGTCGCGCCAACGACGTCTCTATGGGCACATCAGACGAACCGAGTCGGTCCAAGCTCCTACTCTGGCTGGCGGCCTTTGTCGTCGTATTCGCCGGTGTGTCTTGGTTCGAATGTGCCATGGCCGATCCCGCCAAGACCTCAACGTGCGATGTGTACGGCACATGCTTGGGCCGTGGAGTTGTCCCTGACCACATAGCACCTGCATTGCTCCAATTTCAATTCAGCCCTCTGTTCGCGTGTTCGCGCTCCGGGGCTAGGCTGGCTCCATGCCCGAGGAGCGACCGGATCGGCTCGTCGCCTTTCGCCACGGGCTTCGCGGGCTCACGCGTAGGGATCGCTCTGCCTGGGCCGTCCTCGGAATGACGTGCCTCGTCGGCCTAGCCTTAGGAGCGGCCTTGACTGGCGTCGCCTCTAGGCCAGGACGCGCCGTCCCGACCGTTTCGAGGCCGCCGGGCATGGGTGCTGTCGTCGGAGGCATCGAAGCGTGCTATGACAGCGGGCCGCCTCCGGGGGGCTACCCATTTGTGGCGGGCACGGTTGCCATCTACAGCCAAAGCCACCTCTCCGATTACTCGAAGCCGGTTGCGATTGGTACCGCCGCGGCCAATGCAGATTTCGTGGTTCTCGCAAGGCCAGGCATCTACGAACTCGCCCCGTACGGCAATCTTCCCAACCCAGCGGTCTCGGTAACTGTGCGAAGTGGGCACATTACCTTCCAGGATCTTCGCTCCGAAGGGTGCATCTGATCCGAGGCCGGCTTCCGAGCCACCGACTGCGATCGAGACCAGCTCCCCCGGCTACTGTCTGCGAGCGACGCCGGGTGCGCCGATGGCGGTGATCGGTGCGCCGAGCAGGCGGCCGCCGTAGCGGGCCCCGATGCGGCCCAGTTCGGCTGGGTCCGGCGCGCCGTGCAGCTGGGCGAAGTACTCGCCCTGTTCGGCGAACAATCCTTCGAGGCCGCCGGGCACGGAGATGTTTATCGCTCGGACGGCGGTGCCGGCTGCATTGGCGAAGGTATGCGGGGTGTCCCGGGGTATCCAGGCAAACGTCCCGGCGGTCAGCTCGTGGCGGTCCTCGCCGATCTGCACCAGCAGGGTGCCTTCGACGACGTACAGCGCTTCGTCTTGGCGCGTGTGCAGGTGCAGCGGCGGCCCGGGCTCCCAGGGCGCCAGCGTGCCCTCGCACACCGTGAGCAGCCCATCGGTGTCCTGCGAGTCGGCCTTGACGCTCGGCACCGATAGTGGGCTCCGGCGGATCTCGCCTGGTGCGAGCAGGTACGACGCGGCGCGGTGATCGTTCGTTTCCTTAATGGCATCCATCGCGGCGGCTCCTTTTGGTAGATGATGAGACTACTCGGTAGAGGTGGACTTTACCAGATGGACTGGTACTGTCAAGAGGTGGCGACGTGGCGGCACCAGCAGGCGGCCGGAACTCGGCGGCAAATCGTCCGTACGGCCCGGCGGCTGTTCGTGGCCTCCGGGTACGCGGGTACGACTGTGGAGGCGATCGCAGCCGAGGCCGGGGTCGCGCTGGCCACCGTGTACAAGGCCTTCGGCACCAAGGCGGCGATCGCCCGCGAACTCAACGACCTGATCGACGAGGAAGCCGCCACGGCGGGCTTCACCGAGCTCATCGCGACGGAGACCCGACCCGCGGAGCTGATCCGGCTGAGCGTGGCGCTAAACCGCAACCTGCACGAACGCTGCGGCGATATCATCGCCGCGGTCCGCTCGGGCGCCGCCGTCGATGCCACCCTGGCCAGCGTCTATGCCGAAGGCACCCGCCGACACGACGACGCGGTGCGGTGGTTGATCAGCAAGCTGGAAGCCGCCGGCGCTCTGGCCCCCGGCCTGACCACCATGCAGGCCGTCGGGCTCCTGTCAACCCTCTGCTCCGTCGAAGCCTTCGCCGACCTCACCTCCCGCCACGGGTGGACGGCCAGTCAGTGCGAGATATGGACAACCAGCGCACTATCCCAGCTGCTGCTCAACCGAGCCGCGAACAGCAATGCGACCCTTTCATCGCACCCATGAAGTCACCACAGTCCATGTGCGCCCGGAGTTGTGCGTCCAAAGGAGCTGTGGCGCGCAGCCGGCTGCCGGGCACGCTGGACCGGCCTCTGAGTGGGTGATCAAGGTAAATCCGGTCGTGTCGGAGACCAATCCCACGGAGAGGGCCTCGTTGACGTCGTTGGTCACGACGTCCGCGGCGATTGACGCCCACGTGCGTCCACCATCCGACGTGGTCGTGAGCGTTCCACGGCCTGCATACATCAATCCGTGCCCGTCTGACAAGAACGACAACGTCGGGAAGTAGCCGACGCACTCCAACGACCCGATATTCGGGATGGATTGACCGTTCGCAGATGCGATACAGGCGTCCGACTTGAGGTGCCAGGTTGCTCCGCCGTCATTGGTTGCAAAGAGCGCTTTTGGCTGCATATCTGTCGCCGGCTGGTCGATGCACATGAGCCATCCCGTGACGGATCCTGCAAAGCTCACGGCCCAGGGTGCGAGACTAGGTAGCTGGCTGCAAGGATCGCCGCGCGGGTGCCAGGTCTGTCCCCCGTCGCCGCTTTGCATCAGACTCGTGCCGCTAAAGGCATCCGGCGGCCCTGCGACCGCGACTGCCCAGGCAGTCGTGGCAGAAGTCGGCGAGACGGAAAAGACCGGCGCCTGAGAATGTACCTGCCTCCATGACGTCCCTCCATCGGTCGTCAGCAAAAGGATTGAGGTAGTGCAGCGACCACCCACGCCGCAGCTGGTACCTGCCTCCGATACCCATGCAACGTCGCTCCCGGTAAGCGCGACCGCAGTGAGTGAGGCTGGCAATTGATCGACGAGGTGCCACGTCTTCCCGCCATCGGCGGTGCGTTCGATCAGCCCTCCTGGGCACGTGGTGCCTCCATTCGTACACGTAGGCGCGGCGATGAGCAGTCCGCGCTGTGCATCCCAGAACCCCATGGCGTCGGGAACCGACCTCGTCGTGGTTGGCGTAGGCGTGACGGGAGCACGTGGCGAAGGATTCGCGCTCCTGTGGGCGAGCGGCGGCCCCAGGATGGTGTGGGGCGACTGGTGGAGCAAGAAGACCGTGATCGGCGTCGCCACCACGAGCGCCACTGCGGCGGCAATTGCGATGGTGGCGAATAGACGGCGAGCCTGATGGTTTGCGGATCCTTCGAAGGCGGTCGCCATCACCCGGTCGACCGCTCCGGCATCGCCGGCGTGGCGGGCTCGGATGTCGAAGTACGCTCGCAGACGCTGATCGAAGGACTCAGCCGGCATCGTTTATGGCCTCCCTGAGGTGACGTAGAGCTCTGGCGAGATGCTGGCGCGCCGAACCGGGCCGGCATCCCATGAACCGGCTGCACTCGTCGAGGGTGTAGCCGTAGTAGAAGTGCAGCACGACCACGGCGCGCTGTTGGCGGCTCAACAGAGCAAAGGCGTCATCCCAGTTGTCATGTTGCGCGATGGATGGGGCTCGGGCCCGACGGTCATCGATGACAGCTTCGCGTTGCCAGCGCGCTCGCAGCCGCTGACCGTGATGGACACTCTCTCGCACGCAGATACGCGTCAACCACGCATCGCGGCTTGCCGGCTCACGGAGGCGGTCCCAGGCTCGCCAGGCCGCGATCATGACCTCCTGCACCACGTCTTCGGCATCGTTGGAGTTCCCGAGGATGATGGCTGCAATGGCGAGGAGGCGTGGAGCCGCCAGGCGCAGCACCGACTCCGCCTCGCTACGGCGCGACCCTTCCTCGACAAGTGCCATTGAGGCCATCAGCATAAGGAGGGCCTCGAGCGCCGTTTGGTTGACAGCTCGACTGCTGAGCGAGCATGGCAGTGGCTAACGCCCGAGTGGTGCCATCCGACGAGCGCTGATCCATCAGCACACGGAGTGCATAGACTGACCACATGCTCGGCACCCTTCAGGGCGCTCCGAAACGATCCAAAGATCGGAGCCCGGTTGGCAGCGATCCTCCCCATCGCCGCGGCGGTCATGTCCGGGGCGATCTTCGCGCCTTTCATGACCCAAGGTCGAGTACTTGGTCTGGACGGTGTACCTCCGACCATCGAACTTGGCCACCCGAGTGCGCAACTCCAGGGAATTCCTCCTCCCATCAACACTGACGTCGGGTTCTACGTCTTCCTCGTGTCTTCGATAGCTGCCGTGATTGCGGCAGCTGGCGTTCTCGTTACCATGAGCGGCAACCAAAAACCAGGGCGGACCAGCAACGCACGCGGACGCGGCCGTCGTAGAGGAGCCCCGGCACTGCCGGGATAATCACTGGATATATGGCTAACAACACGTCGACACCAGACAGCCGCCTACCTGACATGCGATGGCGGCTGGACGGGAGGATGGCGTTGGTGACAGGGGCTTCGGCGGGTCTCGGGGCGCGATTCGCGCGCGTGCTGCACGACGCTGGGGCAAACGTGCTGGTGACCGCCCGCCGCGGCGAGCGACTCGACGAGCTCGCCTCCGAGTGCGGCGAGCGGATCGAAACGATGACGGGTGACATCACTGACGCGCGCCACCGCGAGGCACTCGCCGAACGTCTCCAGTCGCACGGCCACCTCGATGTGCTCGTCAACAACGCTGGTATCTGTGACGACGGTCCGATCGAAGAGCAGTCGCTCGACGACCTGCGACAGGTCATCGAGGTGAATCTCATCAGCGTCATGGACATGTGCCGGTTGATGGCGCCCTTGCTGCTGGCGTCCCCGGTGGCGAGCGTTATCAACATCGCATCCATCTATGGTGTCGTCTCGTCCCGTGGGCCGATGGCGGCGTACAACGCCACCAAAGGCGCAGTCGTGAACCTGACCCGCCAGCTGGCCGCGCAATGGGGCGGTCGCGGCGTGCGGGTCAACGCTCTGGCGCCGGGCTACTTCCCGTCGGAGATGACGGGGTTCCTCGCGGCTGAAAGCTTCGCACGGTCCATCCGGGATCGGACTCTTCTTGCGCGCACGCCCTCTCTGGACGAGATCGACGGCCCGCTGCTGTTCCTCGCCAGCGACGCTTCGAGCTACATGACCGGACACGTGCTGGTCGTCGACGGCGGCTGGACCGCCGTCTGACCGTTCCCCACCTCCTTGCCGTGGCGCTTTGGCATGGGTACGAGTGGCGAGGATCGTGCGGATCAGTAGGTCAGTGAGGGATACCAGTCGGGCCGGCCCCCGGGCGTGAGATCAATGAGGTGCCAGACCGGGGTGAGCAGGTCGATACCGCGCTCGCGTCGGTTGTCGGCCATCTGCGCGCCCTTGGAGTAGACGTGCCGCACGGTGCCGTCGTCGCCGCGGGTGAACACCGAGATCCACTCGGTCTGGGTGCCGTCGGCCCCCTCGCTGCCGAGGTCGTACTTGAAGGTGCTGTCGGCCGCGCTGAGCAGACGCAGATTGCTCCAGCCGCGCGACGCCGCGTGGGCTTTGATGGCAGCCGGCTCCGCGGCGGCGACCACCGCAAAGTCGACGTTCTGCGTCAGGTGGCGCGCCGCGGCGTTGTACCCGTCGATCCACATCGTGCACAACGGGCAGGGCTCTGTCTGGGCCTTGCCGTACATGAAGTGATACAGGATCAGCGCCCGGTCGGGAGCGCTGAACAGTTGGGAAAGCCGGACGCGGTCGCCGCTCGAAACCTCAACCAACTCGTAGTCGTCGACAACAGTGTCGGTTGGCAGCGTGCGCCGCAACGCGGCGACACGCTCGACGTGATCTATCAGGTCCAGCTCGGCGCCCCGCAACTCCTCACGCTGGCGCCGATACTCGTCGGATTCCTTCAGCCGGGTGAGGTTCATGCCGTGCTCCCATTCGCTAGAGCCCAATTGATCGTGCCCTGAGCCGCAAATGTTAGACCGCTTTGGCTGCCCGACACCTGGATCACGTTCACAATCTGACCCGGCGGCGCGACTATCATCCAGATGACGCACTTCAACCCATGGCGAATGAAATGAGCGACCAAAGACGAATCGAGACCAGCCAATTGCAAGCGTGGGCGAGTGCGCTACCGCCGGATCCTGGACCGGTGACCCGCTTGCGGCGAGCATTCCTCCGGCTCTTTGCTCGGCGCCGCGTGGGCTGGGGATATTTCGGCGGTGACAACCCTCCGGAAGGAGCCGGAGTGCCCGCGCGACCGAAGCGACCAGCGCCCACGCTGCTCGCCGCCGCTGAATTGGAGCTTCCACGCGAATAAGGGCACCCCCTAGCGCAGACCTGACGGTCAACGGAAATCGACCGAACGGTTGATGTGCGGTCGACCGTATCGCGACTACGGTGGTCGGCATGCCCGACCCATCCGCGACCGACGCTTTCCTCGCAGCCCTCTCGGCGCGCGACTTTGGACGATTCGCCGAGTGCCTGGCTCCGTCGGCGCAGGCGCGAATGCTTCTGCCGCGAGGGCCGGAGGTGCGCTCTGGGCGAGAGGAGATCGCCGAGCGTTTCCGAGGCTGGTTCGCTCCGACCACGGAGTTTGAGGTCCTGGAGTCGCGCTCCGAACAAGTCGGCCCCAGAACCCGACTGACCTGGCGTTTCCGGCTGAGCCGCGACGGCCAGACGCGCGAGGTCATCGAACAGGTCGCATTCGTCGACGTGGGACCTGAGGGCGTTTCCGACATCGCGCTGCTCTGTTCGGGGTTTCTTCGCGAAGAGCAACCCATGGCAGCACACGTTTTCGACGCCGGGACGATGGGCTGTGGGGACGGACTTGCGCAGGAGTTCAGGAACAGACTCGCGGAGGTCGGCGTCGGAGACACGCTCACCGTCATCGTGAGCGACTCCGCCGCCAAGGAGGATCTCCCATCGCTGGTGCGGATGCTCGGGCAGTCGATCAAGAGCGTCGAGACGCAAGCGGATCGGCGCCTCGCCATCACCGTGGAGAAACGCAAATGAGTGAGAAATTGATCTTCAACTGCACGTGGGGACGCGACGACCCCGAACGCGCCACCTTGCCCTTCGTCGCAGCCAACATCGCCGCTGTCGCCGGACAGGAGGCGATTGTGCTCTGCACGATCGAGGCGGTACGTCTCGGCACCACTCATGGAGCCGACGGGGTCGAGTCGCCCGGTCTGCCCAACCTCGTCGACCTGTTTGGCGAGTTCGTCCGCAACGGCGGCAGCGTATGGCTCTGCGGGGCATGTACCAAGCCTCGCGGCATCGACGAGAGCCAGCTCGCAGAGGGCGCGATGATCGTGGGAGCCGCCAAGGTGGTCGAGGAAGTCGTGGCGGGCGCTCGGACGATCGCCTTCTCGTAAACGCGGGCGCCATTCGGCGCCACGGCGAGCCGCGAAGCGAAACAGGACCTGGTCGTCCGCGTTGTAGAGGTATGACGCTCGCCTTCCGGGTCAGTGGCGTTGTGGCGCTCGTCGTGACCGCGTGCGCTGCTCCAAGCCCCAGCGCGTCGCCGTCAGTGCACCAGACTGCTTCGGCTGCGCCGACATCGACGGCGACTCCGACTGAGTTCCCCGGAATCGTCAACCTTCACATGTTCACATCGTTAGTAGGGTGGTCACAGAGGCAGTCTGACGGTGCCATCTTGCACACCACAAATGGGGTGTTGCGCTGGACTGTCTCGACACCGGCAGTTGGTGCCGAACAGATCCTGACAGTGGCATTCGTCGACGCCAATGCTGGGCGCGCACTGTCCGCGCTGGTTCCAGATTCGGTCACCCCGAACACTCCAACGACGATCACCTCGTGGGCGAGCGACGATGGCGGAGCGACGTGGACAAGGGGAGGCATCATGACTGTGCTGGGCAGTGGGCTTCCATACGCCCCTTCGGGCAGTCTTGACTTCGTCGATCGTCAGCATGGCTGGTACTCGATCACCGGTCTCGCCGCCGCTGGATCATCGGCGATCTTCATCTATCGAACATCCGACGGGGGCGCTCGCTGGTCAGAGGTCGACCAGACGTACATCTCCCCCACACCAGGGCCGGGAAAGCTTCCCTCAGGATGCGATAAGAATCCGGCGTCGTTCATGGATGCCAGCACCGGATGGGTGACGGCGTCGTGCAACGGTGGTGCGGCATTCCTCTACGTGACCCATGACGGGGGGCTGAGCTGGACACAGCAGACGCTCCGATTCCTGAACTCCGGATATGGGAATCAAACATACCCGCCGGAATTCACCAGCAACAAGGTTGGGTTCATGCTCGGCGATGCTGGAACACCGGGCTCGAATACGCTGCTCTTTGACACGATTGATGGTGGGACAACATGGAGCGTGCACACAACGCCGGGACCCGCTCCGCAGACACTCGACTTTCTCGACGCGGTGAACGGGTGGCTTGCCGGCTCGCCAAGCTCCGCACTCGGACCGGAGTCTGCCCTCTGGGTAACCCACAACGCGGGCCGCACATGGATGAATACGAATCCAAATGCGAATCTGAACGGGTTCAGTCTTGACTTCCTGACGATGCAGCTCGGTTGGGCGTCTGCCCCATCGCCTATGCCGTCGTCTCCGCCTGCACGGCTGCTCGAAACCACCGACGGCGGTCACACCTGGGTGGGCTTGAATCCTACGATTGGAGCGACCTGACGCCCGCCGCTCCCCTTGCAGCACTCGATAATGTCCGGAATTATCGGCAACCTGGGAGTCCGAGAGATGGCAGCGGACGACGGCCGGCATGGGCCTGGCTTGCGCCTCGCCGAATTGCTCGCCGCCATATCGCTCGCCACCGACCTGGCGCACGACGTCCCGGCGGAGAGCGCGCTTCGCGACGCCGTGCTCGCGGTCGAGTTCGCTCGCCTCATGGGGTGGGACCGCGCCGACGTGTCCGACGTCTATTACCTCGCGCTCCTCTACCACATCGGGTGTACTGGCGCTGTCGATGCACAGAGCCGGCTCGGCGTCGGCGACGACGTGACGGTCCGCCGATGGATGTCGGAGGCCGACTATGCCAATCGACCCGAGGTGATGCGCATTGCGGTCGGTCGATTGGCGCGCCAGTGGGGGCCGTCAGGCTGGGCGCAGGGCGTGGTGGCGCTGGCGACTGCCGGCCGTGATCTGCCCAAGGCGTTCGCCAACATTGCCGAGGTTGCGTGCCGGCTTTCACAGAGGCTCGGCGCAAGCTCGAGCGTGACCCAGTCTCTCTGGCACGCGTACGGGCGTTGGGACGGCAAGATCTTCCCGTCACTGCCCAACGGTGAAGGGTTGTCCGCAACCGCCCGGCTTGTGCACCTCGTCCACGTCGCCCAGATCTACCATCAGGCTGGCGGCGTCGGCGCCGCGGACGAGGTGGTACGCCAGCGCCGCGGCAGCGAGTTCGACCCAGAGCTCGCACGCCTGTGGCTCGACAGCAGCCGCGATCTGCTGCGCACACTGTCGGGTGATTCGTTGTGGGATCAAGCGCTTGCCGCCGAACCCGACCCGCACCGGCGCGTCAACCCAACGCACCTGGACGACGTGAGCGGGGCGCTGGCCGATTTCGTTGACCTCGCAACCCCGTACACCTACGGTCACTCAACTCGTGTTGCGCAGCTGGCCGAGGCGGCTGCGCTGCACGCCGGCCTCGACGCCGACGAGGCGGCCACCGTCCGCCGCGCCGGCCAGGTCCACGACCTGGGCATGGTGAGCGTGCCAAACCGAGTGTGGATCAAATCCGGTTCGCTCAACGCCGCGGAGTGGGAGCGGGTTCGCCTCCACGCGTACCACACCCAGCGCATCCTCAGCTTCGCCGCGCCACTGCGCGCGCCGGCAGCCATCGCAGGTCTCCATCACGAGCGGCTCGACGGCTCCGGGTACCACCGCGGACTGGACGCAAAGGCACTGCCGCTCAACGCTCGCGTCCTCGCCGCGGCAGAGATCTACCAATCGATGCGCGAGGATCGCGCATGGAGGCCGGCGCTGGCGCCTGAGGAGGCGAGGCGTCAGCTCCGAGATGCCGTTGTAAGTCGCACCCTCGACACCCGTGCCGTCGATGCTGTGCTCCTGGCGGCGGGGCAGTCACGACCGGTCGGACGCTCGAGCCGGACATGGCCGTGCGGGCTGACCGACCGTGAGGTGGATGTGCTGCGGGCGATCACCCGCGGGCTTGCGAACAAGCAGATCGCGCACGAGCTCCATGTCTCGCAGGCGACTGTGCACACCCACGTCATCAACGTCTACGGCAAGATCGGCATGAATACACGGGCGGGGGCAACGCTCTTTGCGTTCGAGCACGATCTGGTCGACACGCCAACGCAGTGAGAAATCGACCGAACGGTTGATTCCATCCGCACGGCGCGCGGCTAGGCTCGGTCCCATGAAAGCATTCATGACCCGCCTCGACAAACACAGCACAGCGCCACCTGAGGTGGTGTACGACACGCTCGCTGATCTTCAGACCCACCTGGAGTGGGGCGGTGTGGAGCAGCGCAGCGATTTCCGCCTCCTGTCGCTCGACGCACCCGAGGGGCCCGCAACCGTCGGGACATGGTTCATCAGCACTGGGGCCATCCCCATGTCGGTGCGGACGTGGAGCGATCGGTCAACGGTCACCATCGCCGAGCGGCCCGACATTTTCGAGTTCGTCACGCAGGCGACCGCTCGCCGGCCGCGACGGTCGATGGAAGCGACCTACCGGCATCGCTACGAGATCACCGCGGCCCCGGGAGGATCGCGGGTCACCTACACGTTCACGCAGCTGGAGGCGTCACATCCCTTCCTGCGGATGGCACTGCCAGTGGTCAGGGCGATGACGTGGCGCGTGGGCATCCCATTCCTCGCAGGGCGTGGATTCCGGCGCCTGCTGGCGACGGCCGAGCGGCGCACGACTCTCGAGGGTGTCCCGGTCGCTACATCATCGATCGACGGACACGGATCCTTTCAGACAGTCAAGTAAGAGATCACGAATGCCGCTGTACATGGACCACCACCGTGACGTCTCAGGCCTGACCGCTGAAGCCCTGGGCCGGCGCCCACCAACGGGATCGCGAGGTACAAGCCAGACACGGAGTCAACTACCTCAAGTACTGGTTCAACCAAGACGTGGGCTCCGTGTTCTGCCTGGTGCAAGCTCCAACCAAGGAGGCCGCGGCGGCGGTGCATCGCGAGGCGCACGGCACGGTCGCCGACGATCTCACCGAGGTTCAGGAAGGTCCGTAATTTCCGACGCGCTACAGCAGCGTGTCGCCGACTTGAGCGTGGGAGGCACCCTTTAGCGCGTGAGAGCCGAGTGCGCGACTCTCGCCGCGTCCTCCGCCTTCTCGGCGGACTCCTCGGCAGCGCTAGCTTCCTCTGCAGCGAGGCCTGCCTCCTCGGCGAGCCGATCCGCGTGATGCCGCTTCGATGTGGCGAGGTCACGCGCCCGCTCGGCCGCAGCGTCCGCTTTCTTCGCATCCAGCTCGGCCGCTTCTCGCTGGAGACCTTCGTCGTCCGGCCGCGTTTGACGTGGTTGGGGGTGAGGACGCGTGCGCGAGGACTGACGCCTCAGCGGCGCGAGGACCGCGGCGAGCTCGGCTTCATCAGCATCGGGTCCGTCGAGGGCGCCAAAGCCGGACGGCGCGACCTCGTGGTCGAGCGTCCCACGCCACAGCGCCACCCTGTCAACTGCGCTGCCGGATGCGGCAGACTGCAGCGTGGCTCGGATGCGACGTCCCGTCTCGTCGCCACGTGCATGGCCGGCGCGCTCAAGCACGTCCTCCGCCGCACGAGCCGCGGCGTCGACGGCGTCGCGGACGCGATTCGAGGCGAGGAGCAGACTCTCTCGTGTCGCTGATTCACCGGCCACACCGCGCTGCGCCTCGCTCGCGTCCGCCCCAGCGGCGAGCAGCTCATTGAGGAGGTGCTGCCGGTCAGTCGCCAGCTGATCGATCGCCCACACCAAGACCGGCGGCTTGCGGAGCTTGCCGATGGCTTCCGCAGCGGACGGATCAGCCGGACGGGTCTCGCGAACCAGCGTCGTCCGGCGTGCGACGAATTCCTCGAGCGGACCTTGGTAAAGATCACTGAGATCCATGCTGATCGAGAATACTGTCAGTCAGCTGAGTGGCGATACCCGATGCTGATTCGTGGGCCCGCAGCCGCCACCTTCGGTACCGCATGGAGCCAGGTCCGCTGGCTCGTGCCGCCCATCACCACGAGGTCACCTGAGAGCAGCGCCAGCGAGAGGCGCGTCGTCCCCTGGCGTGGACGCATGAGGAATCGCCGGGGTTGGCCCAAGGACACGGTGGCAACGATTGGATCGACGATTCGTCGCGGTATCCGGTCCCCATGCCACGCCACCGAGTCGCGTCCATCCCGGTAGAGATTTGCACTCACCGAATCGAACGGGCGCTGGTAGCGAGTGACCAGCAGGTCGCGCATCTCTCCCAGTACCGGAGGGAGCCGGGAAAAGTCTGCAGGCGCCGGCCAGCGCGCAACCAGCCTCGGGGTGACGACGACCTTGCCGTACAGCTCTTGCTCGGTCGATTCCCATGGCGTCGAGGCGAGCACTTCGTCGAAGAGCGAATCGGGACCCCGCAGCCACCCGACGACGTGATCCACCCACGCGCTCGGATCCAGTTGGTGGCGGACGAGACCCGAAAACGTGGGATCGGGTGTCGGCTCGCCCTGGGCGAACAGCGACGGTTGCCAGAGACTCTCGCTCATCACCGTAGCCACGATACTGTGCATCGCCGGTACCTGTCGGACGTGTCAGACGTTGGGATAGTTGAATGAAGGGACAAGCGCCGATCATCGCCGTCTTCGTCCTGGTCGCGATCGGCATCAATGCGCTGCAACTCAGCCGTCCTGGCTTCCTCTTCGGGATGACGTCGGATGTCAGCGATTACCTGGGTGCCGCGGTGCGACTGGTGAATGGCTCTCTCCCCTACCGCGATTTTGTCTTCCTCCAGCCACCAGGGATCGTGGTGCTGTTGAGTCCTTTTGCTTTCGTCTCGCATCTGATCGGTACGCGCGGTGCTCTCGCCATCCTCAGGCTGTTCACCCTCGTCGTCGCTGGCTCGAACGTCCTGCTTGTGGGGCGACTCGTCCGCCATCGTGGACGTCTGGCGACGCTGGTCGCGTGTGGAGTGATGGCTCTGTACCCGGCCGAACGCTACGCCCTGAACGCCGGTCTTCTCGAGCCGGTCACCGTGCTCTTCTGCCTTGCCGGTGCAACGTTCATCTTCGACCGGGACGGCCTTGCTGCGGATCGGAGAATGCTGCTCGGCGGGGCGTTGTTCGGCGTCGCGGGCGCGGTCAAGGGGCCAGCCATCATCCCTGTCATCGTCATCGCGGCGCTCGCTTCCCCGAATCTACGCCAACGTCTGCTTCCATTCCTCGGCGGCGTCACCGCCGCCTTCGGCGCGCTGTTGCTCCCTTTTTTGGTTCTGGCGCCAGCGGCGCTCTTCCACGACGTCGTCGCGACTCAGCTGGCTCGAATCCCCGGCTCCGCCCGCACCTCAGTTGCGACACGTCTGCAGGAGATGACCTTCGAAGGTGGCAGCGCGGGAGCATACATCGCGACGGCGGCAATTGTCCTCATCATCATCGCAGCGCTCGCGTTAGGCCGGCGGCGGCTGACTGCGCTGGATGTGTTCGGTCTCGCAACCCTTGCGGTGGCTACGGCAGTCCAGTTCGCCACGCATCAGTACTATCCGCAGTATCCCGCTTTTCTGGGTCCGTTCCTCGCCTTTGTGCTGGGCATGGCTGTGGGTCGCCTCGCGTCCTGGCGCGTGCCCCGGGTCACATCAGTGGTTGCGGCGGCAGGAATCGGCGCGCTGCTCGTCACCCAGATCTACGTGGTCGAGCGTCGGGCGACATCGGACGTCGGGAGCGCCGTGGACTCTGTCGTCCCCGCGGGCGCCTGCGCACTTGCCGACCGTCCGGAGATCGTTGTCACCGCCAATCGGTTTGTCTCGTCAGTGGCAGGGTGCACGAAGATGGTCGACCCGTTCGGTACATTCCTGGCGTTCGCCAACGACCCCGTCGGCGGAGTTGCGGCATTCAGGATGGCGCTCGCCCACGCTGACTACCTTGTGTTGAGCGTTGGAATCAATAGATGGTTCGTCGGTAGCTACGCTGTCCTCCCAGCGTACGTGAGCGCACACTTCCGCCTGGTGCGCTCCGGACCCCTGTACATCTACGTGCGGGACGGGTTTCCAGCCGCGTGAGTCGCGAGCACTTCGACGACCTCGAGACCATTGCCGTCCTGGTCTCGGAATGCGAACATTGCCGGCACGCCCGGCCAGCGCAAGACATCGTCAGTATCGATGCCGCGGGCGAGGAAATCCGCATGGTTCGATTCCGCATCTCGCGTCGTGAACCGAATGCCCGTCTCAACACCGGCGGGGAGACTGTCGTGGGCTCGAATCAGCGCGACCGTGATCGCTGCGTCCGGCGGCGCCACCTCGATCCAACGAGCGCCTTCGCCCATAGGAACATCGAGTCGCGTTTCGAACCCGAGTTTGTCGACGTAGAACGCCAGCGCTTTCTCCTGGTCGACCACCGGAATTCCAATCGTCCGAATGTCGGAGATTCCGCGACCGGTTCGCCTATCAGCCATCTCGTCGCCTCCCATTGCTGTCATGCGTACATCAACGATCCCGGCGTCGTGAGCACTTCCCCGGTTTCGATCCACGTTTTGAGGCCGGACAGAATCATTGGCCAGCCACCGTAGAGTTGATCGTTTGCGCCTTCGCGGAGCTGGTCGTGGGTGACCGTGAGGCGGCAGGAATCGCCGACCGGCTCGATCTCCCAGGTCACGCGTGACGTCCCCTCCGTTTTCACATCCTCGCCCCACAGCGCAAGCGCCGTTTGCACCAGCCGGCGCGGCGGGTCCACTTCGAGGTTCTCTCCTTCAATGACTGGAGCGTTGGCGCGCGGGTTGGTCACCTGGTACTGCGACCCCGGCATCCACGTCGACTCGATGCGATTGCCGAACTGAAACTTGGTGCGGATCTCACTGTCCGTGATCGCCTCCCAGAGTCGCTCGGGGGTGGTGCGAATGTAGATCTCGAAGACTTTCTCCATGGGCTTCTCCAACTGCTGTTTGATGTCGCTGAGCGCTGCCGCCCAGGGTTCGGCGTACTTGCTCACCCACCGGTCGTGGACGAGTCGAATGGGAATGGGATTGAGGAAGTGCAGCTTCTCCCGACCTCGCCGCTTGGTCACGACCAGGCGAGCGTCTTCGAGGAGCTGCAGGTGCTTCATGACCCCGACGCGCGTCATCGGGTAATCAGCGGCGAGCGCGCGGAGGGTTTGGCCGTCTTTGCGGAAGAGACGATCCAGGAGATCGCGGCGGGTTGGATCGGCGAGGGCTCGAAAGACGTCATCCACCGCCCCACTATAGGTAACTATATGGTTACCTGTCAAGCGGAGCAGGCAGCGCCCGCCGCGACGAGCTGGCCATCTCCGCGCTCATCACGGGGATCTGGGGGGGCCGGGAGCGCCCTCGAGCGTGCGGCTACACTCCGGGCGTGGCCGACCCAACCGCGGTGATCAGGGCCATCGCGGGCAGCCGGACACTGACTCGAGTGGCCGGCGCATATGCGCTCTTTATTCTTACCGAGTACGCAGTGTGGATCGCCATGCTCGTCTATGCGTACCAGCAGGGCGGTGCGACCACCGCCGGTCTCGTCCTCATCGCCCAGGCGGTGCCCGCGAGCCTTTTGGCCCCGTTCATCTCCATTGTGGCTGATCGACGCTCGCCGGCGGTGCTGCTCATCGGTGGCTACGCCATTCAAGCGGTCGCCATGGGGTTCACCGCCATTGCCTTGCTCTCCGGCATTTCGCCGTTTGCGGTGTACGCGGGCGCGGTCGTCGCTGCCACCGCTGTTGCCGCGACACGTCCCGCTCAGGCGGTGCTCGTGCCGGGCCTGGTGCGAAGCGCCGGGCAACTGAGCGCTATGAACGTCGTGACCGGATGGGTCGAGAGCGTTGGGATAGCGGTCGCGGGAGGACTGACGGGCGCATTGCTCACCATCGGGAGCGCCGGCCTCGTGTTTGCCGTGTGTGCAGGTTTCGCGATCATCGCCACTCTTCTGGTGGCATCACTGCGCAGGCCTCCGATCGCCGTGGATGACGTCGGGGATGCCCCGGCGCGCGTACTCGCCGATGTCGTCGCCGGCATTCATCTGCTTGCCAAGGAGCGCCATCCGCGGCTCCTGGTCATCATCCTGGCACTCGCCTGGATAGTGCTCGGCGCCCTCGACGTGCTGTTCGTGGTTCTCGCCTTCAACGTCCTGCATCAGGGCCAGGCATGGGCGGGTTACCTCAACATGGCGTTTGGCATCGGCAGCTTGCTCGCCGGTGCCATCACCGCGCTGCTTGTGGGTCGTCGTCTCGGAGTGCCCATCCTCGCCGCCAGCCTGGTCATGAGCCTTGGCATCGGCCTCACAGCCGTGTCGGCGAACGCGTTCGTCACCGCTGCACTGCTGGCCCTGGCCGGAATGGGATCTGCCGTCCTGGCGATGGCAACGCGCGCACTCCTGCAACGCGCCGTCCCCGCCCAGCTGCTGGGGCGCATTTTCGGTGTCGTGGAGGGGGTGACCATGGCCGGACTGGGGGTTGGGTCGTTGCTGACAACGGTGCTGATCCACGTCGGTGGACCGACCGCAGCTCTGGCAGGCGTGGCTGCTGTGCTCCCAGTTGGCCTTGTCTTGTGCGGCCGATCCTTGCTGCAAATCGATTCCAGCGCAACCGTGCCGATTGTGGAGATCGCACTGTTGCGATCACTACCGCATTTCGCTCTTCTACCCGGGCCGGCATTGGAGGGGCTGGCCAGGTCGCTGGAATGTGTCCGCCTCCCGGCGGGAGCGGTGCTGATGCGTGAGGGCGATGCGGGCGATCGCTTTTACGCGGTCGCTGATGGTGAGCTGGATGTCACCATCGCCGGTGCGCATGTGTCGACTCAGCGACGCGGAGACGGCATCGGTGAAATCGCGCTGCTGCGAAGTATTCCGCGCACCGCGACCGTCACGGCTGTGAGCGACGTGACGCTCTACGGGCTGGACAGCTCCACCTTCCTCGCAGCGGTTACGGGCCATGCTGGAACATACGACGCCGCCTCTCGCATTGCCGACCGTCGGCTGACCGGCAACGAAGTATCCGGACACCGGTGACGTCGGCGTGGATTCAATCGGTCCAGGCCCGGACGTACTTTGTGGAGCCCAAGCTGAGGATTGAACTCACGGCCTACGCCATACCAAAACGGTCGCTGTGAAGCCTTAACACGAGTGTCGCGTCGCCGTCCTCTTGGAACTCGCCGGAGCGAAGACCCGCCCTGGTCGCCGCGTTGAAGGTTCGGCCGGATCTTCTGCGAGCCGCGACGCAGCCGCTTGCCCCGATGTCGCTGACGTGCCGCCAGGACGAGGACGGGCGCCGGTTCTATGCACCTTGCTCCCTCCCTGCTCGGACGCAGCGCCTCCGGCGAAGGCCATCGGAGCGCCCGTGGCCGTGCCGGCATGGGCGCTCAACAGCACGCGACGAGCAGCGCCGGCTCCGCACCCGCCGGTAGCCAGCGCGGCAGGAAGGACCCAGAATGTCGACCCGAGACAATGCCGACTATTCGCATCTGACCATGCCGCGATCCCAGGACGCCCGCCCCCGATGAACGTACTCGCGGTCTGCGTTCCCGGTGCCGGGCACATCAATCCGCTGCTGCCGCTGATCGAGGCTTTAGGACGCAAGGGAGACCGGATCGTGGTAGCCAGCGGCACCGACATCGCTTCCTCCGTGGAGCAGGCGGGGGCCCAGCTCTGCCCCGCCGGACAGGGCGAGCAGGCCTGGTTCGAGATACTCCGCGCGCGCGTCCGTGGCTTCCCCGGAGACGGGCTGACACCGGAGCGGATCAATCACTACTTCGTCCCTCGCCTGTTCGCGGAGGTGGCGACCGCGGACATGATCGACGACGTGCTCGCCTGCGGTCGAACGCTGAATCCCGATCTGGTCCTGTTCGAGACGTACGCGTTCGCTGGTCCGCTCGTGGCCGAGCTGCTCGGTGTGCCCGCAGTGCACCACGCCATCGGGGCGATGCTGGAGCGTGAGGTGCTCGAGCTGGCCAACGACGCCGTCTCACCGTTGTGGCGATCCTTCGGCGTCAGTGCACCGGGCTTCGCGGGCGTGTATCGCGGCGTCACAGTCGCCATCTGTCCCTCATCGCTGGACGTGCTCGACGTCCCCGAGGGCGAGCGGCTCCGGCTGCGCCCAGCACCGCCGCCCCAATCGCCGCCGGCCCTCACCGAGCGCCCGCTCGTATACGTCACACTTGGCACTTCCTTCAACGCCAACTTCGACATCTTCAGAGCCGTGATCAACGGGCTCGCCGATCAGCCGGTCGACGTCCTTGTGACCGTCGGCGCCAACCAGGATCCGGCTGCGCTGGGACCGCTGCCCGCGAACACGCGCGCTGAGCGGTTCGTTCCCCAGGCCACACTGCTGCCGCGGTGTTCCGCGGTGGTGCATCACGGCGGCTCGGGGACGATGCTGGGAGCGCTGGCGCATGGACTGCCGCAGGTCGTGATCCCCCAGGGCGCCGACAACTTCGTCAATGCATCGCTGCTCGAACGCGCCGGGATCGGATCTTCACTGCGACCCGGCGCGGTGAGCCCCGAGAACGTCCGCGCGGCGGTGCGCCGAGTCCTGGATGAGCCGAGCCATCGCGTGGCTTCCCGACGAGCCGCAGCCGAGATCGCTGCGATGCCGAGCGCGGACGACGTTGCCGCCACGCTCCGTCAGCGTTTCGGCTACGGCAGCGATGTAGCTGGCAATGTCGGAGGTGCAGTCTGAACCATGACCGAGCCCGAGCCAGGTGACGACCCGCGCGACCCAGTTCGCACCACGCCCGTCCACGAGTTCGACGCGCACTACGCGTCGACGCCGCCATGGGACATCGGCCGACCGCAGCAGGCCTTCCAGCGGTTGGCCGACACCGGACAGCTGCGCGGCCGCGTCCTCGACGTCGGGTGCGGCACCGGAGAGCACGCGCTGATGGCGGCCGGTCTCGGCCTGGAGACTACGGGGGTCGACGCCGCGCCGACCGCGATCTACATCGCCAAGCGAAAGGCGCAGGAGCGTGGCCTGACCGTGCGCTTCCTGGTGGCCGACGCGCTCGAGCTGCCAGCCCTTGGCACCGCGTTCGAGACCGTGATCGACTGCGGCCTCTTCCACATCTTCGACGACGACGATCGCCCACGCTACGTCGACAGCCTGCGACCGGCGATTCGTCCGGGCGGCCGCTACCACATGCTCTGCTTCAGCGATCGCCAGCCAGGCGACTGGGGCCCGCGACGTGTCCACACCGAGGAGATCGAAGCCGCCTTCTCTGACGGATGGCTCATCGACTCGATCGAGGCCGCCACCCTCGAGGTGACCATCACCGACACCGGGGTGGTTGCCTGGCTGGCCGCGATCACCCGAGCCTGAGCGCCGGGCTTGCGAATTCAACCCGGGCTCGGCGCCTTCAGGTGTTCCGATCCGCTGGTTCAGGCTGAGCGAGAGTGCACGCCCCCAGTACCGGAGGGTGGTGCAACGCTGCGGATCAGATCCTCAGGCGCGCGAAGCCGAAAGCTGACTTCGGGAGCGGCGCACCCCTTCCAAGTCGTCTGGCGACATTGACGGATACTGGCCTGGTCGGCCGTCCTTCGTCTTGACGTGCGCCAAGCAATGGGAGGTCCCCTCGGTAAGTCATTTCGTCAACTCCCAGTATGGGAAGCTCCTCACGAGCAGACGAGGATGCCTTTGCCTTGTGGCGATCTCGCGAACTGGGCCGAGTGACCAGCAGAGTCATGAAACTCCGCAGTCGTCAGGCTTCGCAGGGTCATCTCGCCGCCGTCGTAGGGATTCCCCCAACCTGGAGGCGGATTCCCCGAGCCATCGCTAAGCACCGGTACGGCGTAGAAGATTTGGCCGTTGATGGTTGCGGAGATCACCCCACAGTGGGTGTACAGGTCGTAGGGTGCCGAACTCCCGACGTTTATGGAGACGCTCGACCCAAAGGCGCTGGCGGTCACGCCGACAGTCCCGCCGGATGCGCATCCCACCAGCGGAATGGTGTACAGCGTGACGCACAAGACCAGCAAGCGCGATTTCATTGCTGGTAGGCTACGCAACTCGGCGTCGATGGTTCCGCCATCCCGCTAGGCGCAGGCTAGTTCGATTGTCCGCCGATGCCTGGCGGCAGTCGTCAAGAGACACTTGCAGACCCTGGCCTGCGGCGGTCGGATGTGCTCAGGGCGGTGGCGCCTCAACCCGCATCGTGATCGTGAGTGACCCCTTTCCAGCAACGGTCCCGGTCACCCGCCAACACCCGGGTGACGACCACATCAGAAAGCTCGGATCGAAGCCGGTCGCACCGTAGGAATACGTATCGCCAGAGGACGCCGAGAAGGCCCCAGTCGGCCCGTCGAGTCGCTGCCCGGTCACCTCAAGCGCGCCCGGCTCAACTCGAAACCACGGGAACTTTGTCGCCAGACGTACTGGTTGAGGATAGGCGGGCAGCACGCCGCCCGGTGGGAGCATGACCCACAACACGCTGTTGCCATACCAATCTTCGACGTATGGCACAGGGGGTACATCGGTAGGACGGATTCCCAATTGCGGAGGGGGCGTTGCCAGTGTCCGAGGCACCGTGACCGGGCAGGTTCCAGGCGCGAGGAATGACGGCGTCGGGGTGGGCTCCGGCGATGAGGTCGACGGCGGTCCCGCCGACGAGCAGCTCGCACCTGAAACGCCAGCAAGGCAGGCTAGGATCAGCACTAGAGCCCAGGCGCTCAGCTTTGTGATGACGCGATAGGGCATCTCTATCGACCGAGGCACACCTGTCGTATTCAGATCGAGTCCCACGTCGCGCTACGCCAACACTACTTGGAAAACGATTGCGTACGAGAACGTGAGGCCGTCAATCTGCCATCCGTAGCAACCGGGCGTACGCAGATAGGTCGCACCGGGCGCCGTTCGATATCCACCGCCCCCATTTAGCGTCGGTATTGGGGGCACGACCAGGGCGCTCACTGAAGGTTGCTCGCCGAAGACAGCGCGACTCTCACCTCCTAGCTGTGCGCCGCGTACCAGCCATGGTCCTTGATATGACGGCACGCTGAACCACAGGGTCTTGAAGCTATACCAGCCCGAGGAATCGGGAGACCGTGCTAACACAACGTCGCCTTTGGCGTTCATCTTCACGAGCGTGAGCGGACGAACGGGGCCGGTACCTATCGCAACACCTCCGAAGTATTGGGAATCGAACTCCGATCCCAGCGTCGTCGGGCAACGCTCACCGAGTGGAAGACTCGGGAGTTTGAGCGGACGCTGCAACGCTGCGGGCAGCGGTGCCTGTGGATTGGGGAGCCCGCTGTTTGCATCGGCGGCACTGCATACGCTCGGCTCCAAGTCGCAGGCCTGCTGATATGTCGCTGGGGCGGGAAAGCCGGCGATGATCGGCATCGGCACGGGCAGCGTCCTCGCATAACTCGACGGTGTGGCTGCCGTCGACGGCCCTCCCATTGTTGGAGCACATGCGGAGGCTGTCAGACCGCCGGCTACGAGGACCAGCCCCAGCTTGTAAGGGAGAGCCGCCCGTACCTTGGGTCGCGTTGTGCAGGAATTCAATGGTGCCGGACGGTTTCACGCCGCTCGGGTGACGACGTGAAGCACCTCGAGGGGTTGAGTGCTGCCAGCGATTGACGTCCATCTGCCGCTCTGTGTATCGATCTGGAGCAAGGGCGCCGTGCTGTCCGCCGTGGCAGCGTAGAGCCACCGGCCGTCCGGACTGATCGTCAAGGAGATCAGATGCATCGCAGGCACGAGCGATCGGCGAACCGTGAGTGTTCTGGTATCGATCGCGCTGACACCCAGATCGCCAATGCTGTACAGCGTGCGATCGTCGGGGCTGATCACCGCGGCGCCGTAGGCGATGCGTTTGGCTAGCGCGGTGATCGGACTCCACGGCGCCCACGCCGCGGCCGCCACCGGTGTCGTGACCAGGAGGGAGCCGCTGCGCGTCTGATAGGCGGAGTCGACCGGCATCTCGATTGCAGCGCCATTGGCCGCGTTGACCGCATACACGAAACGGCCGTCATGGGATGCGGCAAGCCCCCAGAGCAGGTCGAGTGCCTGGTCGCTCGGTGCTCTGGGGAGGTCGATGCAGAACGACGTCGAGTCATTGAGATTGACCACGTGAACGAATGGGGACGACGCGCCGAATGCGTAGACCGTGAACTGCCAGGCGCCGTCATGCGAGGTCACCGAGTCGGTAGGCGCGCCGCTCATGATTCGCTCGCCCGTGCGCTTGTCCGCGATCACTCGCGGGTCAAGAGCGTGTGCGACCAGGTCGTACCGGCGGACGTGGTAGCCGGCGCCCGCGGTCGGCTGGCCGAGGTCCTCCAGGAGAAAGAGGTTGTGCCCATCACTGCTGATGCCGTCGAAGCTGAATGACCCCGCCAGATCAACCCGAATCGGCGCGCGGCTGATCGCAGCGGTGTCGTAGACGAGGAAGCTGCTCTTTGTCGCCTGTGCATTGCTGGCGGAGGTGCCGCCGGCGAGCACGAGGAAGCCGCCGCTCGGGGACAAGCCGGTTGGCCGCTGACTGGGACCGAATGCTGGGAGGTCAAACCCGGGCGGCACCGTTGTGGTGTCGAGCCGGGTGCTCGTGGCTGTGTCGATCACTGTGAGCGCCGGTCCGGCAATCGTCTGGCCGACCGTATACAGGCGCGTCCAGTCGCGCGTGATGACGCCTGTAGGTAGCGTCGCCGACGGCTGCCGGCGCGTCGTGTCCAGGACGACGATCGAGCTGAGGCCGGACTCGCTGCCCTGCTGCACCCACAGACGTGCTGGCTCGATACGCGCGGTTCCGGGGGCGCCGCCTTGTGGGCTTGGCCCGGTGGCGATGGTCACCGCGGGGACGCCGCATGCGGCGACAAGGAGAGCGGTGACGAGCAGGAGCGTGTGGCGGCGCAGTCGCTTCATGGTGGATCCTCCTGCCAGCTGTACACCGCGCACCGCGCTCCGGTTCCGCCTCAGGGCAGCAGCTGAGCGATCGCCAGCGCCGCCGTTTCGATGAGGTTGCCCTCGATGCGGACGGTGACCTCACCGCGCTCGAATACCAATGTCTGGCCGGCCAGGCGAAGGGTGTCGGGCGCGACGCTGCCGTCAGGCAGGAGGTATCCGAGCTGGTGCGGCGCGCCTCCCAGCCAGAAGCCTGGGCCGCCATTGACGGTGACCGGTGTG
>Ga0209219_1000043_pt1 | contig 24238 bp, 24 predicted proteins | sample BlaSpr_A8_OM1_M1_FD_187973 | JGI IMG/M metagenome (GOLD analysis project Ga0209219, IMG submission 187973) | Forest soil microbial communities from Thunder Bay, Ontario, Canada - Black Spruce, Ontario site 2_A8_OM1_M1 (SPAdes) (version 2) | ecosystem: Environmental > Terrestrial > Soil > Boreal... | reverse complement strand
GGGGGTGGCGATCACCCCGGTGAAGGACACGGCCACCTTCGTGGGCACGACCAGCGTGGCGCCGACCGGCTCGGTGAGCTTCACGTTGTACTCGGACGCCACCTGCAAGACGGCGGTGGCGGGGGTGAGCGGGAGCGGGACGATCAGCACCTCGGGCGGGGTCTCGACGGCGAGCTACAGCGTCAACTGGACGCCGGGGGCGGCGGGGACCTACCACTGGATCGCCAGCTACGCGGGGGACAACAACAACAGCGGCTTCACCACCACCTGCGGTGCCGCCAACGAGCAGATCGTGATCGCCAAGGCGACGCCGACGATCACCACCACTGCAAACCCCAAGTCGGGCGGTACCGGCAGCACCCTTCAGGACAGCGCCACGCTCGCGAAAACCGGGACCTTGCTCGGAACCGGCTCGATCACCTTCAGTCTTTATGGCCCGGGCGACACCAGCTGCGCCACGGTGCTTCACAGCGAGACCGTAAGCGGAATTAAGGGCAATGGTCCGTTCACCACAACGACCGGCTTTGTCGCCAAGGTGGTGGGTACGTATCATTGGGCGACCAGATTCACCGGCGACGGAAACAATATCGCCGCGAGCAGCAGTTGCGCTGCGGAGCCGGTGGTCATCGCCCAGCAGATGAGTCAATCCACACCGAGCACCACGACATGTCCGCAGTTCGCGTCAGGCTTCGCAACGGGCCTCTCTCAGATCCAGTACACGTTGACAGGAGCCAAGGTCGGCACGGTAACTCCAGGGGCAATTGCCTACTGGGTCAAGGTGTCCTCCACCGGGACCTACAAGATCACGCAATCAATCAACGAGACCAGCAAGCAGATGGTCATGGTGGCTGGCAGTGCCGTTTATGACAATTTCAACCCGACCAGCGGGACTTGCACCACGGTCAGCAGCACCATCACCCAGGCGAAGACAGGCGGAGCCATCACAGTCAAGTTCAGCACGGGGACAGGACCTTTCTACATCGGCATCTCCTTGTCGGCGACCAAGATAGTCGGGGAGGCGGCGCCTAAGCCGAACACAACCGTTCAGTACGTGTTCGACGCGGGTTTCGTCGGCTCGACAAGCCAGGTTGATCTGGTATTCAAGTAACGTGAGCCAGCTCATGGATCGGTCCACGAACTGCGGTGCCACGCGCATCTTCAAGCTTTCCTGACGATCAGCGAACATCTCCGCACAATAGTGGCTGGAAGAAGAGTGTGGGCTGTCCATTCGCCTCGAGTCCACTCACCGGAGCTAGGTGCAGATCGGCGTACCATCCGTGGGCCGGTGGAGGGGTCGTGATCCCAGTGAGCGTGATGACTGAGTTCACGTTGCCGTGGGCATCGGCGTTGACGTTACCCATCGTGTACAGGACGCCACTCTGTTGTCGGCATGAACCGAAATGCACATGGCCAGCATGGATGGAGCCCGGCATCAAACCGCTGACGACGACGTGTATGGCGAGACGACCCGAGCTGACGTACGCCAGGGTCACAGTACCCGAGGGTTTCTGACCTGGTAACGGAGTCAAGATGAGCGGGGTCCGGAGGGTCGCCCTGGTGATGTCTGCGCATGCGATTAGCGTTGAGCCAGGTGCGTGTATCGCATCGGCCGCACGCCCCAACTTGATCTCGAGGTGCGAGCGCGTCGGCAGGATCGCGACGGTGCTTCTCGACGTTACGGTTCCTTTCAGTGCCCCGTAGGCGTTGGCCACAAGGTCGGGGAAGACTGCAACATCTTGATCACCGGATGATGAACAATTGCCCGAACGAAGAACTACCGCATGCGTGCTGCGCAACGCCATACCGTAGACATCGAAATCGATGGTGATACGACCGGAGTTACGGTCGCGATTAACGGTTGCGGTGCCGGCGGGCATAGGGAGCAAAGTCGCGACCGCTATCACGATTGCCGCTGTGGTTGTCGGCGTGGCAATGGAGGTTGGTGAACTAGCGCAGCCCGCCATAGCGATGAGTGTCGTGGCGACGGCTAGGCGTCGAACGACCGGGTGTATAGCTAGCGCAGGTCCGCGATTCACTCCACGCGACCTCTGGCCTCACCAAGAGTATTCAAGCGCGACCCCGTTGGAGCGGCTCCTCGACTTCTCGGTGCAGCCCACGCCGTAACGCGTTTCAACGAGACCCCAGCGGGGTTATGTGTAGTTTATGGTTTGCTGCACCGGAGGGGCGCCACTGTAGTTGGTATTTCCAGCCTGATTCGCCTGGATCGTGCAGGAACCGGGACCGGGACCGACTATAGTTATCGTGTTGCCCGCGATTGAACACGAGCCCGAAACGAGCGTGAACGTCACGGGATTACCCGAGCCACCGCCAGTGGCAGAGACCGCATAGCTACTGCCCACGCAAGTAGGGCTGCACACTATCGCCGGCGAGTAATTGAATGGAGTAGCAATCGACTGGGAGGCTTGCCCTACGGTGAGCAGCAACTGTCGCATCGTTGCTGCGGTGTAGTACGCATCCCCAGCCTGATTCGCGTCGATGATGCAGGCGCCGACGCCCGTGAACTGCACGGCCCCGGAACTGAGAGTACAGGCCGTGCTCTGCGGGTCCAGTAGGAAGTTGACCAGACCACCTGGGGCAGACGCGGTCACCGTAAAGCTGCCGAGATACGTCGGGCTGGATGGATAGGGCCCATATACGATTGCCTGTGAGGCCTGACCGATGCCGAACGACTGTGAGTTCTGTGTTGGGTTGTAACGAGAATTGCCGGCCTGGTGTGCAGTGATCGTGCATGTCCCGACCCCGGTGAACCTGAAGGTGTTCGCCCCGACTTTAGTGCACCCCGTGTTCGGCGACCCGGTGTTGAAGACGATCGGATTGCCCGACGCGCCACCCGTCGCAGACACGACGTACGAACCGCCGTAGACAGCACCGGACGGAGTCGTGGTCGTGAAGGCGATGGTTTGCGAACCGAGCGCTGGGTTCGGCGTCGGTGTCGGCGCCGGCGTCGGGTTCGCCGACGAAGTGGGTCCAAGCACCGGCGGGATGACGAACCCCAGGCCCGGCACTGCCGTGGGGGGGACAAATGTGCCCGGGTTGCCAGGTGTCGGTGTAGCCGCCTGGCCATAGAAGCCAGGGATGCCAAAGGCCGGCACACTCGCCGGAAGTGCCCCGCCTAGGGCCTGGCCCTGGCGCGCCGTCATGCGTGCCGCGAACGTCGCCCCCACAACTGCAACACAGGTGACAGCCCCCAGGACGACCAGCCACCTGGTATTGCTCCTACGTTCGCTCTGCAGGAGTGCAACGGAAGCCTTCGCATCATCGACTTCGTCGGGAGGCGCCGTCGTTGGCGCAACCCGAAGTGCCCGCGTCGCGTGAGCGGTCGCCGCGGCGGTCAGCAGGGCTCTACCTTCCTTCCGCCAGGCTTCGCCTATGGTGCCCCGAGCGTAGGCATCCAACCTATTTCGAAAGTCACTGATATTCGAGCGCTCCGACGGATCCGCTGCCATCCCCGCGGTGATGAGCGAGCGTAGATCGGTGCGCACGCCCGTCTTTGAAGCTCGGCCGCCTATGGCCTCGACAAAGACCGCGGTGGCGGCGTAGAGGTCTGCCGCAGCCGTGTATTCGGCCCCACCGACGACCTCAGGCGCGACGTACGTCCGCTCCACGGGTGGCAGCTCGGCCGCGCCGCCACGGGCCGCCAAACCTGCATCCCGGAGCAGCACAGCACCGGTTGTCTCGATGACCACTGCCTGGGGTGTCACGTTGCCGTGCAGGATGCCGACGTTGTGCAGTGCCTCGAGCCCGGCCGCACAGTCGTCGAGGAGGACGAGGCTTGCAGCAAGCCCAAGCGACCCTTGCCCGGTGAGCACCTGCTCCAAGCTACTTCCTGGTACTGACTCATAGATGACCGCGCCGACTCGCTTGTCGAAGTCCATGACCGAAACCAGGTTGGTGTGGCGGACCTCCCGAAGGACGCTCATGTCCTTGCCGAGGTGGCGCACGAAACCACGATCAGCCAACAACGCCGGAGACAGCACGCGGATATCGACGAGCGCCTCGCTCACCTCAGAGCGAGCCGACATCAATACGCCGGATCGATCAGATTCGAGCTCAGCTAGCGGTTCGAACCCCCTTCCCGTCGCGGGCATTCTCGTGCGCCACCCTCGCCCACCCTCGGTCCCCATCGCACAATTATGCGCACTTCGGCGGCTCCAACGCCAGCCGCACGTGGCCCATCACCCGTGTTTTGGCAGCGCGCCGCCCTCAACGCTTTTGCTGCATTTGACGCGATAGGGCTGGGTCGTGTAGGATTTCGCCTCATGAGTTTCAAAAGGGGGAGCGGCGCCACAGCCGCGTTCAGCATCCTGGCGACGATCGCAATTTTCGGTTCACAGCAGGTTCCGGCCGCCGCAGCTGCTGCCGCTCCGACCACCGCGTCACTTCCGAGTAGTTATCGGACCATGCTGACCCCATTCAGGATCCTGGACACAAGGTCAGGCCTGTGCGGAGGGAATGTCTGTCACGCGCTCGGCGCCGGCGGAACGCTGACCCTTCAGATCACTGGCTACGTTGACCCTGGGAGCGGCCAATCCGTCCCAACCGGGGCGAGCGCCGTCGTGATCAACGTCACGGCTGTCAGCGGTACGTCAGGCAGCTTCCTGACCGTCTATCCAGCTGGGACATCGCTCCCGAAGGCGTCGAATCTCAACTTCCCGGCCGGCGTTGCGCTGGCCAACTCGGTGACGACACAGTTGAGTGGGACCGGCGCGGTGACGATCTATAACGCGGTGGGAACGGTGAACGTGCTCGCCGACGTCGAGGGCTACTTCACTCCTGCGTCAGCCTCGCTCCCAGCCGGGGAGTACCATCCCATCGCCCCCATTCGTGTCTGTGACACGCGGGCTGGACAGCCGGCGACCGGGTGCAACGGCAACAACGATGGCAAGCCTCATATGCTCGGCCCGAACTCGGCGATCAAAGTCGTGATCGCGGGGCAGCCGGCGTACTGCGCGATCGTCCCATGTCCGCCAAATGACTTCATCCCCACGGACGGCACTGAGGAGGACGCGGTCATCAATCTCACGGCCATCGCCGGATCGTCGAGCACCTATCTCAGCGTTGTTCCTTTCACCACAAGCGGCGGCTGCGCGTTTGGGGGTAACAAGGGCGCCCCACCGTTCTCAGACGTGAACGTCAACGCCGGCGGCGTGCAGGCCAACAGGGTGTTCGTCCGCCTCGGCGGTACTAAACCGCTCAACGTCTGTGTGTACAACGCCGCGGGCAAAGTCAATTTCATCGTCGACGCCAATGGTTGGTTCGGCGGCACAGGTCCGCCGGTCACACCACTTGGATTGCAGTACGTCGCCACTTCCCCCACACGGATTTGCGACACGCGCCCCGGCAACACCACTCCCTGCTCCGGGCACCAATTGACCTCCGGAGGCGTTCGGACGGTGGCTGCCGCCGGCCAACTAGGGATTTCGAGCAGCGCCAAGGCTATCGTGGCGAATCTCACAGCGGTCGCAGGATCAGCGGGCACCTTCCTCAGCGCATATCCGTCGGATGCGACCAGCCGGCCGAACGTATCTGACGTCAACGTCGCCGCGGGTCAAGTCCTGCCAAATCTGACAGTGGTGGCGCTGTCCGCAGGTGGATCTCCAGGCAACTTCAACCTCTTCAATGGCGCCGGGACCATCAATGCGATCGTCGACGTCGAGGGCTGGTTCCAGTAAGTAGTTCGCTCGGCAGCCGGTTGGACGTCAGCCGGCTGCCCGAGTGGTCTCGGGCCGACGCCGTACGGCCTCGGGCCAGGACAGGACGCGTCACGGGTAGCCGATGAGGTTCGTCACCGTATAGGTGGCCGTTGTGCCGCCAAAGAAGCCGCCGGCCCGGTTCATCCAGACGCCACCGTTGACTGCAAAAACAGGATGAGCTGAGTTGAAGTTGAAGAACGTCTGGCGATGCTGCGCGGTAGCGCCCACGGCCGGGTAAACGTCACGGAGGAACACAACGCCGACGCCGACGCTTCCTTGAAAACGAACCATTGGTAGCGATGTGCAGTCCTCGACCACCACAGACGTGGTCGACATCGTTGCGGTGAACAGCAGCGTGCTGGCGGTGCCGAAGTTGCAGCCCCTGATCGTCAGTCCGCGGGCCGCGTCCACCCTCAAGGCATTGCCCGGGACCAGCAACCGCTCGTTGGTGATCACGATATTGCTGCTGACGCTGGCTCCGTTGTCCGAGATGACCCCGCCCATGCCATAGCTGGTGAAGTTATTGATGGTGATGTGATCGGAGGGTGCAGAGATCCAGAATCCCGCGGTCCCGCCCCCCTGAGGGCCCGGGCGGTAGGTCTCGTTCTGCACGGTGACGTAGCGGTCCACGTAGAGCGCCAAGCGGGAGCCGGTGTGCTGCAGGTTCTCGATAACGCTGTTCTCCTGAAATGACCACGAGATGCCATCGTTCTGCACGAGGTCGCTGACAGTGTCGTTGAGAAGCCGGTTGCCGGTGTTGTACGCCGGTGCGGCCGGTGTCGCCGCCGCCGGCCCGGCGTAGTAGATCGCGAAGAACTGGCTGCCGCCAAGGATGCGTGCGTTCTGGACGGTCACGTAATTCGCCTGAGCGCCCAGGGCTTGGCGAGAGTTGAATGACTGAGCATCGAGGGTCACCCCTTCGACGACTGTGTGATCGACGCGGATGCTCAGCAGCCCGCCGGCCGGGTTCGTATTGGTAAGGGTGACGAGGTCGCGGCCGGCGCCTGCGATGGTGACGGCACGGCCGCCGCGGATTTCGATGGCGGAGCCAATGCCGGACCCGCCGACCATGTAGTGTCCGGGCGGAAAATACAACGTGCCGCCTCGTGCTTCCGCCATCAGCATGGCCTTCCCGATCGCCACGGTATTGTCAGTTCGCCCGTTCCCGATCGCACCGAACGCGATGACGTTGGTGATCGGAAGCGGTAGGGCAGCTGATGCCGGTGCAGCACCGGTGCCGGTAATGCCGTTGGGTGCCGCCGTACCCGCGGCCCCGGCCGTCGGTGTCGGGCGGGCGCCGGTGGCGCCCGGGGTCCGGCTTTTTGGGGGCGACCCAAGGTCAGACGGCTGAGGAGCCCCCGATGTGGGTTGCGCGCTGGACGGCCCGTGCAGGAGTTCGCGGTTGACGCGCTCGCTGCCGACTGCCGACGTCACCACCGCGCAGGTGCTGACCACAACCGCAATACGGGCAATCTTCCAAAGCACCCGGAGCCCTCGCCTCTCGGTGTCGTTCTCACGGTCGGGCCAACGTCGGTCGCGACCGGGTGGCGGGAGGGTACCAGAGCCACTACGAGGGTTGCCGAGGGGTCACCGACCCCTGCGGTGGTCGCGGTGTTTGGGTGCTCTGGCGCAATCGCGGCGCATGCGTCAAGCGTGATAGAATCCGATCCAGGCGATTCTTTGTCGGAGGGGAAGCTATGGGGGATGCGCGGCCAGCATCGCGCGGTTTGCGGGCACTTCGATTCACCGTCACCGCCGCGGTGGTCGCACTCTCGATTTCCACCTACGGTCTGGCCAGCGCCACGACGTCTCAGGCGGTGTCAACGCCGCCGCACATCATGCTCATCGTGATGGAGAACGAAGGGTACGCGGACATCATCGGTAACAGTCGGGCTCCGTACAGCAATTCCCTGGCGAGCACGTACCGGTCGGCGACCAATTGGTTCGGGTTGCAGCACAGCAGTCTCGCCGACTACGTCGCCCTTATCTCGGGAGCCACTGGGACCTACAGCCTCCCGACTCTGGTGGGCGAGCTCGCCGGCGCGAAGCCGACGCCGATCAGCTGGAAGGCGTACATGGAAGATATGCCCTCCGTCTGCTACACCGGCAAAGGGATCGGCAACTACTCGAAGCTGCATAACCCATTCGTGTACTTCAAGAGCATCAAGAACACAGCACTGTGCAACAACGTCGTCCCCGTCGCGACCCCGCTGACCGCATCGTCCTCGATGTTTGACAGCTCCAATCTCAACAGCAGCAATCCTCCGGCCTTCGTGTGGGTGACGCCCAACGAGTGCGACGACATGAACACCAAGTGCTCGCCCTTGAACGACCACATCAAGCAGGGCGACCAATGGCTCAGCACCGCGATACCGTTGGTGCAGAAGACCGCGTGGTATGCACAGGGCGGGATCATCGTCATCACCTGGGACTCGGCGACGACCGCTGACAGCTCGTTCTGGAATACGGGATCAGGCGGTCACGTCCCGACGATCGTGGTGTCTGCGACAGCCAAGGGCCTGGGCACGTTCACCGTCGGCGGCAATCACTACGGCACGCTTCGTGGCATCGAGGAGGCGTATGGCGTCGGACTTCTGGGGGCGTCAGCGAGCGCTGCCAACGGCGATCTCTCTCCGGCGCTCCACTGAGGCGATTGGGGCTCAATAACCAACGGGTCAGGGACGGTCGACGGGGGGCATGACATGAGGGGAATCGGCAAGGGCGCGCCAGCGCATGCTGGGGCAATGACCGGTGGGGGTTCAGCCGTCGCTTGACGGCGTCTATCGTCGTTACCCTGTGTGTTGGGTCAGCCACGGCGGTCACAGGGGCGCCGCGCGCTGCCGCCGCCTCGTCTGCTGATGACTGGGCCATGTTCCACGGTGACCAACAGCATCGAGGCGTCTCGACCCATGTGTTTCCGGGCGCCTCGACTGCCCATGCCCTGACCCTCAAGTGGAAGATGTGGCGTAGTACGGCAACGGGTACAGCCATCTTCATTGCGTCGCCGGCGGTCTCTGGGGCATCAGGAGATCAGGTGATATTCGCCGGGGACCTCGCAGGGACCGAGCACGCGTACTCGCTGGCCACGGGAACACAGGTGTTCACGTTCAATGCAGGTACAACCATCTTCTCATCGTCCGCGATTGTCCGCGGCATGGTGTTCTTCGGTTTGCTGGACGGGAACGTCCATGCGCTGGGCTAACGGGGGCGACGAGGCGACGAGGACGCTTTCCCAGCTCAGATCCGGGTCGGTCGAGGCCTTGCGAAGACTGCCCCCGCCAGGCAGACAACCGCGAGCACGATAAGCACGAGGCCTCGCTCGGGATGACGGATCGGGCGCCCCGACGCAAGGAAGGTCGTCTTCTGGGTGAAGTAGAAGATGGCCACCACAGCCAAGACGACTGCAACGATGACGAGCGCGATCGCGAGTGTGCGGCTTCCTCGCATGGTGTGTCCCCCTAGATTGCGACGGTTGGGTCCGGTTGATGCGGTCGAACCGGGGCTGCCCCGGGACTGGCACGTTAATACGCCGCGGGGTCGGGCTGCCACAGCGGATTCGGGCCGGCTCGGATTTTGGAACACGGATCCCTAGGCGGCTGGCGCAGCAGGTGCATGCATTCACGACCCGATCAAGACTTTGCGCGTGGAACGCGATTACGCAGAGCGCTCCCCGGCTCACATTGAACCGAGGAGCGCTGCGATCCCCCATCCCTCAGGCCGTCCCCTGTCTTATCGGTGCAAAAGTACCGAACGCCTAAAGAATATCAAACACGTCACGAGTCCGCAAGTGTTTTCTCGAATCTCGTCAGCGCGCTAGGGAGCCGTCGGCAGGAGGCGCTCGTTGAGCACGCCGCCGGCGGCGATGTAGGCGAGGATCGCCCGATCCGTGAGCCACTCGACTGGCGCATGGTCGTCGGTCAGTGGGTCGTTCGATGGTGGGGCGATACGGGCGTGCGCGATGACGAGTGGAGCGAGGACACTCACCGCAATGGGCAGGCTCTCGAGACGCGAGGCGAGCGACGCGGTCGTCATCGGCACGTCGAGTCCGATCACGAGCTCGTTGAATCGAAGTGCCGGCCACGTCCACACCTGGCGGAACTCGGTGGCGACCGTCCCGCTGATCGACTGGACGAGGGCGTTGTCTCCCGGGACGCGCTCGACGTTGAGCGCGATCGCGCCGCCGGCGTCGAGATGTCTGTGCAGCAGCGAGAAGAATTCCTGGGTCGCGAGGTAGAAGGGGATGTACTCCTGGCGGTACGCGTCCACGACGATGAGGTCGTAGCGTCGATCAGTGGTCTCGAGGTACTGGCGGCCGTCGGCGACGATGACGTGCAGGTGTGGGATCGAGTCGAGCCCCATGTACTGCCGGGCCAGCTCGGTGACCACGGGATCGATCTCGACCGCGTCGATGCTGATGCCGGGATACTCGGCGGCGAGCGCGCGCGCTGTCGTGCCGCCGGCGTTGCCGATCACGAGCACTCGATGCAACGGCCGCGCAAGGAGCGGTGGCACCACGAGGGGCATGTCCCACTCCCCGCCGGTGAGTGCAGTCCCGGCCCGATACACCGACTGATCAGCGATGCCGTCATCGAAGCGCATGACATTCTTGCCGCCCGGCTCACGCACGACCTGCACGAATCCATACGTCGTCTCGCGTTCGGCGAGCGTGCCCTGCGTCTCTTTCACGAGTCCAGGCGGAAGCACGATGAGTCCGATGATCACGATGCTCGCCGCGAGCGCGGGGCGCCGCCGTAATGGGATCGCCACCAGGGCGACGAGCAGCGCCGCGATGAGCTGCGTTCGCTGCGTGCCGACGCCGGGAATGAGCACCAGCGCCGCCCCGAATGTGCCGATGATGGCGCCAACTGTTGCGATCGACGAGAGCCGCCCGCTGGTCCGGCCGGCGCGCTCGATGGCGGTCAGTGACAGGCGCAAGGCGAACGGTGACGCCATCCCCATCAGCGTCACCGGCACCGAGAAGAGCAGCAGCGTCGACACGAACGACCCCACCACCACACCGATGCTCACCGCGGCGAATCCCTGCAGCGCGAGGTTCAGGAATGGCCGGGCGATGAACGGCAGCACCGCCATGGAGAGCGAGCCCAGGACGAGGATGACCCCCAGCGCACCTGGCGTCGGGTGCCGGTCGGCGATCCGCCCGCCGAGCCAGTACCCGAGCGAGAGATAGATGAGGATGAGACCGATGACATTCGCCCACACCACCGTCGAAGTGCCGAAGTAGGGGGCGAGCAGGCGGGTCGCGCAGATTTCGGTGGCCAGCGACGAGGCTCCGGCGGTGAAGACGACCGCCGGGAGCACGCGAGGAGCCACCCGCGGATCGTAGACGCCGGAAACGGTGACGGCTCGCCCGGAGGGGCGAGCCGTCTTGGGAGGGAGGCTTGGTTAGGCGTCCAACCTAGGTGGTGACGCGGTCAGCGCGCGCTCGACCCCATGTTCGGACAGGGATGAGTCATGGAGCCCGCGGAGGGCGACGCGGTTGGCGCGGAGGCGGCGCTTGCGACCACGAATCCCCCGACACCGCCGCCGATGAGCAGCCCTGCGGTGAGGAGGAGGGCAGCCGGGCCCCGCCCGAGTCCGCCGAAGCTGCGCCGAGGCGATTCGCCGTCGGGCGGTGGCGCGTAGGTGGCGTTGTCCTGATCCATCGCAAACTCCTGAGGTTCGGTCACCGAGAAGGTAGGGCGATCAACCTTTCGACTCGGTGACGCCCGACCATTCGCCGCGATGCGACGAACAGCTGCACCTAGGCCAGCTCATAGATATGGCCCGTGTCCGAGTAATACAGCGCGTGGTTCGGGCCTTCGACCACGCCGAAGCGGCAGCCCGATGGGCCCGAACGCACCGTGGCGTGCGGGCTCCCCGGGGTCACGATGACCATCCCCCTGTAGTACGAGCAGAACACCAGATGCCCCGCGTAGCCGGAGGGGCCGCTGCCGTCGACGAACGCGGCGCCCGTCGGGACATAGGTGCTGTTCTCGCTGCTCCAGGACGGCGACGCTCCGCCGCCGCAGGTTGAGGTCGCGAGCGGGTGGCTGTACCCGTAGCAGTCGGGCCACTGGTAGTGGGCGCCGCGGGTGACGTTGAGGTAGAGGGTGTCGTAGCCGGTGCCCGGGCTGCCGGCATCGCCAGAGGGTCCGTTCATGGTGATGGCAAGCTGCCCTGAGGACGAGAAGGCGATCCCGAACGGGTTGCGAAGCCCATACGCCCATACGGGGTCGGTTGGACCGAACGGGTTGTCCGAGGGGATGCTTCCGTCGGGGTTGTAACGCAGGACCTTGCCCCGCACGTCCCGCACGTTCTGAGCGGCGGGGGCGTTGTGCTCCTCACCGAGGGTCACGTAGAGCTTGCCGTCGGTTCCGAACGCGATCCGCCCACCCTTATGACAGCAGTCGCCGCCCGCCGGGAAGGTGGCGATGATCGCTCCTCGCACCGCGGTGCCGTTGCAGTCGGTCCAGCGGATGACGTGCTGGGTCGCATAGTTGGAGTCGGAGTAGAAGGCGTAGACGAATCGATCGGTGCTGAACGTCGGGCTGATCGCCAGGCCGAGGAGACCGCGCTCGCTGTAGCCGCCGCCGCTCTCACTGGTGACCGTGCGCACGCTGGCGAAGACCCTGCTCGCGCCGTTCTGCCACACCCGGACGGTGCCCGAGCGCTCGGCCCAGAAGAGCCGCCCGTCCGGTGCGAAGGCGAGCGCGGTGGCGAAGTTGGCCGGGGTGACGCCACGAGGCGCCGGCTCGCCCGACGGTGCTACGCACGCATTCGGAGTCGCGGTGGCGGTCGGGGTGGGGGTCACCAGCCCGGCAGTGGACGTCGGCTGCGTTGTGGCACTCCGCGTCGGATGCGGCGTCGAGCCACACGCAGCAACGCACACGACCATGCAGGCGAGGGCAACCCGTTGACGGATCACCCGTCAGAGACTAACCGACGGCGACGATCGGCTCCCTGTCGTCGCTGGTCGCGGCCGCGTCAAGGTGCTCGCGCGCCCAGGCGTCGATGGCGTCAATCACCTTCTGCAGGGAGACGCCGGAAGCGGACAGCTCGTACGACGTGCGCGGTGGCATCTGCGAGTGCACCGTGCGGCGCAGGATGCCGAGCTCCTCGAGATGATCGAGCCGCACCTTCAGGGTTGCGGGGTTGCAGCCGCCGACCGTCCGGCCGAGCTCGTTGAACCCCAGTGGTCCGTCCAGGAGCGCCCGGACGATGTGCATCGTCCATTTCTCCTGGAGCACCTGGATCGCCTCGTGGACCGGGCAGTACGCGTAGTCGGAATTCATGCGAATGGGCCCTCCAAACCCATCCTGATAGTAGCCCCGCACAGGGCCAGCCGGGGAGAAGGAGTCACTTGACAAACTATAGCACTTCATTGGACAATGCGTCTACCGGCGGTCTTCCGATCGGCGCCTTCGGGGGCACACCCGGCATGTAGGAGAACACGAGATGACGTGGAGCCTGGACCCGCATCACACCGCAGTCAGTTTCAGCGCGAAGCACATGGGCGTGGCCACCGTTCGCGGTCGCTTCGATGATGTGACCGCAGACCTGGAACTCGACGATCCGAACGATCCCACCACCGGCAGTGGCACCGTCACGGTCAAAGCAGCCAGTGTCAACACCGGTTCGGAGATGCGCGATAACCATCTCAGGAGCCCCGATTTCTTCGACGCCGAGAAGTACCCGGACATCGTCTTCAGGCTGAAGTCGATCAGCAAATCCGGTGACGACCAGTACAAGGTGACCGGCGATCTGACCATCAAGGGCATCACCAAGGAGATCACGCTCGATTACGAGCACTCCGGAACTGTCGTGGATCCTATGGGAAACACCAAGGTCGGCGGAACGCTCACCGGTACCGTCAATCGCACTGACTGGGGCCTCGTCTGGAACGTCCCGCTCGGCGGCGGCGGCCTCCTGGTTGGCGAGAAGGTGAAGCTGGAGATCGACGGCGAGCTCGCGCAGGACAAGCCCGCGGCAGACGCCGAGGCTGCAGCCGAAGGAGCCACGGCCGGGGCGACCGCGTAGCATTCCGGAGGTTCAAGTCGATGAGTGAGCAGATCCGCTTTTACTTCGACCCACTCTGCCCGTGGTGCTATCAGACGTCTCGCTGGGCGCGGCGTCTGCAGGAGCTGGGCGTTGTGGAGATCGACTGGCGCGTGTTCTCGCTCGCGATCGTCAATCGTGGTGATGAGGGGCGTACGGCCGCGGACACCGGTGCCGCGCCGGCGCTCCGCACCGCGATCGCCGTCCGTGCGGCGCACGGCAACGATGCCGTCGGCGCGTTCTACAAAGCAGTGAGCGACGCGCTGCACCAGCGCGGCGAACAGATCGACGATCCCAAGGTGATCGAGGCCAGTCTTCGTGAAGCAGGGCTCGAACCTGAGCTGCTGCAGCGCGCGCTCGCCGACCCGGCGACGTGGGAGGCGGTGCAGCACGAGCACGATGACGCGGTCGAGGTGCACAACGTGTTCGGGGTGCCGACCATCGTGCTCGACGGGGGCACGGGCCTCCAGATGTTCGGGCCGGTGATCAGCGACGTCCCGGGGGACGAAGCCGCGGTCGACCTCTGGCGGCATTTCGCCTGGATGGCACGTAACCCCAACGTCGCCGAGATCAAGCGCGAACGCCTTCCGCTCGACCTCGAAAGCATCCGCAAGTGGCGGCGCGATCGGGAAAAGCGCGAGCGGGAAAAGCAGGCGAAGCCGGCCGCGTGAGCACTCCCGCGGTCAGCGCCCCCAAGACCTCCCGGAAACACGGCGAGGTCGGTCCTCATTACAAGTGGGTGGCGCTCTCCAATACGACGATCGGCATGCTCATGGCGACCGTCAACTCGTCGATCGTCCTCATCTCGCTGCCGGCGATCTTCCGTGGCATTCAGCTGAACCCGCTCGTCCCGAGCAATGTCAGCTACCTGCTCTGGATGATCATGGGATACATGGTGGTCACCGCCGTGTTGGTGGTGAGCCTCGGCCGGATCGGCGACATGTTCGGCAGAGTCCGGTTGTACAACCTGGGATTTCTCGTCTTCACGGTCGGGTCGATCCTGCTCTCGGTGGTGTTCACCACAGGTCCGCCGGCAGCCCTCGAGCTCATCCTGTTCCGGCTCGTCCAGGGCGTTGGCGGCGCGATGATCTTCGCCAACTCGACGGCGATTCTCACCGACGCGTTCCCGCAGCGTGAGCGCGGCATGGCGCTGGGAATCAACGCGGTCGCGGCGGTGTCGGGCTCCTTCATCGGGCTGATCGTGGGTGGATTGCTCAGCACCACGGACTGGCACCTGGTGTTCCTCGTGTCGGTGCCAGTGGGACTGTTCGGCACCGTCTGGGCGTACCTGAAGTTGCGCGAGACGGGCATCGTCCGGCGCTCGCGCGTCGACTGGTGGGGGAATGTCCTGTTCGCGGTTGGCCTGATTTCTCTACTCGTCGGCATCACCTATGGCATCCAGCCGTACGGGACCAGCACCATGGGATGGACCAATCCTTCGGTGCTCACCGCGATCATCGGCGGAATCGCGCTGCTCGCCGTCTTTGTGGTGGTGGAGACCCGTGTCGCCGAACCGATGTTTCGCGTGTCGCTCTTCCGGGTGCGTGGATTTGCGTTTGGCACCGTCGCGGCATTGCTCGGATCCATCGGCCGAGGTGGCCTGATGTTCATGGTGATCATCTGGCTGCAGGGAATCTGGCTGCCGCTTCACGGCTACAGCTTCGAATCCACGCCGTTCTGGGCGGCGATTTTCATGCTGCCGTTGACGGCCGGCTTTCTGATCGGTGGACCGACGTCAGGCTTCCTGTCGGATCGTCTCGGCGCGCGCGGATTCGCGACGGCGGGCATGGTGTGTTCGGCGCTCGGCTTCGGGTTGCTGATGTTCCTTCCCGCCAACTTCGACTATCTGCCCTTTGCGCTGCTGCTCTTCCTGGTGGGTGTGTCGACGGGGATGTTCGTCGCGCCCAACACTGCCGGGGTGATGAATGCAGTCCCGGCTGATCGCCGCGGCGTCGCCTCGGGCATGCTCGCAACCTTCCAGAACAGCGGCATGACGCTCTCGATCGGCATCTTCTTCTCGTTGATGATCGCGGGACTCAGTTCGACACTTCCCTCGACGATGTTCGCCGGTCTCACCGCCCACGGAGTCCCGGCGTCGGTCGCGCACCACGTGGCGAACCTGCCTCCGGTGGGATCGTTGTTCGCGGCATTCCTCGGCTACAACCCGATGAGCACGCTGCTCGGTCCGACGCTGCACACGCTCGGCTCCGGCCAGGCCGCGTTCCTCACGGGTCAGTCATTCTTTCCCAACCTGATCAGCAACCCGTTCATCATCGGCATGCACATCACCTTCGGGTTCTCGGTGATCATGATGCTCATCGGCGCGACTGCATCCTGGCTGCGCGGCGCAAATCCCGCCCGGCCCGCTCCGGCTCTCGTCATTGCTCGCGCGGATGCGCTGAGCCGTCCCATCAGTCAGGGCTGAGCGTCGCCTTGCCATCCTGCTGAGGAAAGTCCTCTGTGTGACGGGGCGCTCGCTCAGGAACGAGCGTGCTCTTTCGCCAGCAGCGGATGACACTCCGTCTACCAGCTCGTGATATCGCGCCTATTCCGCTGTGATCGCACTGGCACTCACACTGAAACGTGATGTCCAGCCGTCTTCACGCGTTCATGCCGGGATCGAGCGCGCAGCGCGTTGCGGTTCGCTGTGCGCGGAGCGGCCGCTAGCAGATCAACCGGCATGTGGCAGGAACAGTTAGGGATTGGCATTGACGAGGTGCGCGTCCCCGCAGCCACGCTCATCTTCCGAGCGGGTCAAGAGCCGAAGATCGCGTTGCTGGGCAGCGGTATTGTTCGCGTGTACATCGCGACACCGCTGGGTCGACAGCTGACGATTCGCTACGCGCGTGCCGGTGACCTCATCGGGCTTGCGCCCTACCTTGCCGGCACCGACCAGTGGAATGCGCAGGCGGTCACCGACGCGGCGCTGCGGATGCTGACCTTCGACCAACTCCGAACCGCGGCGGCACATGATCCGGAGCTGCCATGGAGGCTCGCGCAGCACGTGGCCAGTGTGACAGCGGAGGCGCTGCGCACCGTTGCTGATGCAAGCGGTCAGTCGATCACAGTACGTGTCGCTCACCACCTTCAGGAGATGGCGATGCACGGTGCGGATGGACGTTTGGTCGTGCACATCAGCCACCAGCGACTGGCTGACGCCGTTGGCACCGTTCGCGAGGTGGTGAGCCGAGAGCTGACTGGATTCCGAGTTCACGGTGTGATCGACAGGACTGCAGGATCGGTGACGATCATCGACGAGTGCCGGCTCGCGAGCCTCGCGGCAGGGCAAACCACCCTGCGCACGCCACCCAGTGACGCGAGTCCCATCAATGAGGATCAGAGCCACTGATTTACGACTGTATGAGTGGACAGAGATTCGCTCCTCAGAGGGGCGCGCCGGCGCCGCCATCGTGAAGACCACCCCTGCGACCGACGTCATCGACCCTCATGAGAACCGGATTCTGACGGCGCTTCCCACCTCGGATCGTTTGCAGTTGTTTGAGGCTGCCAGCAGCGTCGCGCTGTGCATGAAGACGGTGCTCTTCGAGCCAGGGGAACCGGTGGATGCCGTCTACTTCCCAGTCGACGGCGTCATCTCGCTGGTCACGCCGTTCGACGACGGCGCCATTGTTGAGGTCGCCAGCGTCGGCAACGAGGGAATTGTCGGTGTTCCGCTCGTGCCATTCGGTGGCTTCGCGGTGCGCGCCATCTCGCAGGGCGCTGGTCGCTGTCTTCGATTGGACGCGGCCATCTTCCGTGAATGGACCGCCCGCAGCCAGGCGTTCCAGACGCTGGTCGAGCGATACACGCAGGCGCTGTTCGGGCAGATCGCGCAGGCGGTGGCGTGCAATCGGCTTCACTCGAACGACGAACGCCTTGCCCGCTGGCTGTTGATGCACCAGGATCGCGTCGGGTGCGCGCAGTTCACGATCACTCAGGATTTCATTGGTCAGCTGCTCGGCGTCCGGCGCTCGACGGTGTCGGTTTCCGCGAGCAGCCTGCAGCGCGATGGGGCGATCCGTTACACCCGAGGCCACGTGACGATCATCGACCGAGAGCTGCTCGAGACCACGTCCTGCGAGTGCTACGCGACGATCAAAGCCGAACTCGAGCGCGTCGTGTCCTGAGCCATGCCCACGGACGTCTGAGGCTCGGCGGCAAGGCCGGCAGCCGCGGCTAGGCCGTTTCGCCCTTGATGAAGCGTTCCGCCACCACGTCCTCGAGCACTCCGCGACCCAGATCCGCGGCCGCGTAGTCGTCGACCGTGTGCGGGTCAAGATCGGGGAAGAAGCGAGCCACGCCGGCCGGATCTTCGTCGGTCAGCCAGCGCACCAGCGCGTGCCCGAAGGCTGCCGCGTGCTCGTCGGTCAGGTCGGCAATGCTTGCCATGTCCACCTCCTTGTTCGGTGCATATGTGTTCGAGCCGACGTGCTCAGCTAGGGATGCGACGGCGCCGGCGGCGCATCCTCGAGCTCAAACACGAGGTCGTCCACGTAGCAGTAGTACCAGTCCTCGCCAGGCTCGAACGACCTGATGACCGGATGCGCGACGGCCCTGAAGTGCCGCGTCGCGTGCTTTCCCGGGGAGCTATCGCAGCAGCCGACGTGCCCGCATTCCTGGCAGACGCGCAGGTGAACCCAGTCATGCCGGCCGGCGGCGAGGCAGTCGACGCAGCCAGTGCCGGACGGAACGACATCGAGAATCTGATCCAGATGCGCACAGGTGTCAGTCATCCATCATCCTCGCCCGCCGATCATGGCACGGAGGCAGTTGGCGGCGGCGCGTCCACCTGCGTGAGTGCGGGCTCCCAGTTCATGAGTTTCGCGGCACCCTCGTACGTGGTGCGCAGAAACGCCATGACTGCCCGGTCCGGATGCGGGAGGGTGCGGACGTCCTCATAGGGAAGGATGAACTCTCCAGCAGTGTCGTTCCATCTCGCTGCAGACGGCTCAATCGACGCACCCTCGATGCCCTCGGGCTTGGGATACCCATACGCGTAGAAGGCCGGATACGGAGCGCGGTCATCACCCGGCCACCATCCGGTGCAGATCACCTCGGCATCGACACCGTAGCGGTGGATGACACCGGAGTCGGGCGGCGGACCTACCGGCTTGCCGGAGCGGATGAGTGCGAGGTCGAAGGTGCCCCAGAAGAATTGGACAGGGCTGGTGCGGCCGCGGAATCGGGCGCGATGTGCTTTGACCAGGACGTCAACAAGCGAGAGGACGCGAAAGAAGCGATTCGCATCTCCGGGCTCGTAGGTCGTGTGCGTGCGATCTTCGGGGAATGGGATTGGGTTGGAAACCTCGGACGGGACGACGGAAACGGCGACGTCGATGCGCAGACGCGCGAGTGCTCGCATCACGTCCTGGTAGAAATCCGCGACCGCGCCGCCGAGCGGACGGCGTTCGATACCACCGTCGCTGGTGCGCAGCACGAGCGCGTGATCGATGAGGTCGAACTCCGCGTCGAAGGTGCGAGCTCCGATCGGGATGGGCGTGGTTGTCAGTCCGCGCGCGGTCAAATAGAGGGGGACGTTCGCCCACTGCGGTTCGTACGGGCTGAGCGCCAGGCGCAGCTTGCCGATCACCTGGGTGTACATGTGGAGCGTGTCGCGGGTGTCACGCCACTCGTCGTACGGAAGCGCGGACCAGTCGTCGACGGTCACCGGATTACAGTACCCCGCAGGCAACGGCTCAACGCGGTACCTCGGCAGCGATCAGGTGCGAGGTCTCCGGCGGCGGCTCTGACAGTGCGCTCGCGCGCTCCTCGTACGCTGAGTCGGTACCGGTCTGGCGGTCGGCGTGCTGGCGCATGTGCTCCTGCCACGAGGCGACGACGAAGAGCTCGACGAACTGGTCGCGTGTCTCCCCATCGATGAACAGTCCCCACCGGACCGCACCGGTGCGCAGCCGGGATCGCCGCACGCCGGCCATCGCCTCGAAGAAGCTGCTCTGGCGTTCCGGCGCGACGGTGTAGGTCGTCTTCACCACGATCGGACCAGCGTCAGGATCCGTCTCGACTGCCAGCTCGGGGTCGGGCCAGGGCACCTGCGTGGTCCGGTCCATTCCCGAGGTGTCAACCAGTGGCCACAGCGATGTGGTCGCGACCCCTGCGAGCATTACCCCCGCGGCGACGAGAAACGTGCCAATGATGCCGATCGGAGCCGCGAGGGCTCCCCACGCCAGTGCGCCAAATGCCTGGCCGCCGAAGAGCACAGTCAGGTACACGGACAGCCCTCGTGCGCGCACCCACGCGGGGAGGAAGAGCTGCAGCGCCGCGTTGATGGTCGAGATGACGGCGATCCACGCGACACCGGCGGGGAGCAGGAGCAGCAGGGTCAGCACGGTGTTGCGGCTGAGCACCACACCGACAAGGACCACACCGTAGACAGCGCCGGCAGCGGCGAGCATCGCGTTGTTGGTGAGGAGCGCTCGGAGACGATGCAGGAGCAGCGAGCCGGCGACGGCACCGACACCGAGGGCCCCAAGGAGCAGTCCATACCCACCCGCTCCCTGCGACAGACGTTGCGTCGCGATCAGCGGGAGCAGCGCCCACAAGGCACTGCCGGGAACCACAAAAAGGGCGAGGCGCAACAGAAGCCGGCGCACCACCGGCGAGAAGCGCACGTACCGGGTGCCGGCTCGCAACGCCGAGACGAACGGCTCCGGGAATTCCGCCGCCGGCTCGGCCGGCGGGTGCCACGCTACCAGCACGATTCCATAGACCAGGAACGCCGCGGTATTGAGCGCGAAGACAGCCGCGACTCCGAGCCGCGCGATCAGGATCCCCGCGATTGCCGGGCCGACAGCACGCGCGACGTTGACACCGATCGAGCCGAGCGTCGTGGCCGCCACCAGTTGCGTGCGTGGGACCAGCTCCGGGATGAGCGACTGGTACGCCGGCAGCGAGATGGTTGATCCCGACCCGAGCGCAAACGTGAAGACCAGCAGCAGGGCCGGGGGCATCTGGCCGGCAATGGTGAGGATGGTGAGTGCGGCTCCGGCGACGACCATGAACGCCTGGACCGAGATGAGCAGCCGGCGCCGATCGAAGGTGTCGGCGAGCACCCCGCCGACCAGGCCGAACAGGACGTCCGGGAGCATGTCCGCCGTCTGAACCAATGCGACCAGGATCGACGCCTGCGGCAGCCGCACCAGCAGCCACTGCGCGCCCACGGTCTGCATCCAGATCCCGATGTTGCTGATCAGCACGGCAAGCCAGAGCGCGCGAAACATGCCAATGCGCAGCGGCGCCCATGTCGAACTCGTCGTGGCCGGGCCAGTCACAGCTGCGAGCGGGATCGTATCCGAGGAGCATCGGCGCGCATGCGCCGCTCGGCGTGCGCGTTTGGAGCGATGACTTGGCTTCCCGTAACATGGCACGGCCAGGCGTTGCCGCTATGTCCTCGACGCGCTGGCGAATGGCAGAGGCATTGAGGGACCGCAGATGGCAGACCGGCCCGACCGAACGACGGCGTCGGATGCGCCGTGGAACGACGTACCCGCCGACAGCGATGTGGTCCCGGGGACCGAGGAGCCGGCCCCGGCGGAGGTGGTCGGCGACGACGGCGCCGAGCGTGATCTCGCGTCGTCGCAGCTTGACGAGCTCCGTGATCCCTATCAGCGAGACACGCTCGACGAGCGGCTCGCCGAGGAGGAGCCCGAGGCGTCCCTGCGTGGGGTTCCGGCCCCAAAGGCCGGGGAGCTGGTGGCGCCGGAAGATTCAGCAGACGACGTCACCCTTGCGGAGGATGACCCCGATGCGGACGCAGAGGTCGACGAACTGAGCGCGGAGGACGCCGCGATTCATATCGACAAGGAGTGACCAGCCCGCAGAGCGGCATCTTCGCGCTCGGAACGGCAGCCCACACATACCTCGAGTTCGACCTCCGCACAGGCGCGGACGGCGCTGAGTTGGTCCGCGCAGCCGCTTCGCTTCGGGAGCCACGAACGACGATTGGCGGTGTGAACCTGGTGATCGGCTTCCGTCCCGAGCTGTGGCGCGCCGCCGCTCCTGAGGCTGCCGCAGCAGACGTCACGGGGTTCGATGACAGCATTCGCGGAGTCGATGGCTTCGTGATGCCCGCCACCCAACACGATGCCGTCGTCTGGCTGTCCGGCAGCGCCTACGACGTTCTGTTCGATACGGCGAAAGGCGTTATCGCCGCGCTCAACACGCTCGCAACCGTCGCCGATGAGACCACCAGCTGGCCATACCAGCACGACCGGGATTTGACCGGTTTCGTTGATGGTTCGGAGAACCCGAGTCTCATCGACGCTCCCGAGATCGCGCTGTTCCCTGAGGACAGCCCGTGCGCCGGCGGCAGCGTGCTGCTTCTTCAGCAGTGGGCGCACGATAATGTGGGGTGGGAAGCCCTGTCAGTCGTCGAGCAGGAAGCGATCATGGGTCGGACAAAGGCGGATAGCATCGAGCTCGATGACCGATCGACTCACTCCCACGTCGGCAGCACCGACCAGGAACGCTTCGGCAAGATCTTCCGCCGCAACATGCCATACGGCAGCGTCACTCAGCACGGCACGATGTTCGTCGGGTTCAGCGCTGAGCAGCGCCGGCTCGCAGCGATGCTGGAGAGCATGGCCGGCCTCCACGACGGTGTGCGCGACGATCTGACCCGCTACGCGCGACCTGTCACGGGCTCCTACTACTTCGTACCTTCGACGACGAGCCTTCGTCGCTACGGTGGCGCCGAATGACCCACCGCAAAGCGGACAAGCGCGTACACGAGGTGGCCGTCCGCGGCTAGCGTGCTCCGCGGACCGAGTATCGTCGCAGTGCGACGCCGTTCGGGAAGTCGGTCGACTCGATCAGGTCGCACAGCAGCGGGTCGACGAGATCGTCGAACAGCGGTCGGCCCGAGCCGAGTACGGCGGGATGCACGTAGAGCAGCAGTTCGTCGAGCAGTCCAGCGCGAAGGAGGGCGGTCGCGAGCGTGGCACCACCGACGCCGATCGTGCCTTCAGTGTCGGCTCGGATCGCTGCAAGCTGCTCGATGACGTCGTCGCCGCCGATGACGACCGTGTTGTGGTCGGCGCTCGTGCGCGTGCGCGAAACGATCGCTTTCGGCATCGTGGTCCAGATGCGCCCGAATTCCCGCATGTATCCGGGGAGCGATTCGTCGTCCCCTGCTTGTGGCCACGCGGCCTCCATCATCTCGTAGATGACGCGCCCCTCGACCAGCAACGCCAGGTCGCCGAGCTGCTGGTTGAAGCTCTCGTACAGCCGTTCGTCGATCCGTGCCCAGGCAGGGACCTCGGTGACGTGTTCGCCTGCGACAGCCTCGATGAAGCCATCGATCGATACGTTGATCCAGTACACGGTTCGTCCCATGGCCCCACTCCTACCCAGAAATCGTCACCGTCGATCCCTGTCACGATGAATCGCAACGGGTACCAGCTACCCGTCGTCAGTTCCAACTTCTTCCCCTTTGGTCGATAGTCCTCGCACGCGTGGTAGGTGTAGACCGGCGTGTCCTCGTCAATTCACGTCTCGCGGTTATTGACCACAAGCTCTAGGCGGATGTCCCCGACCCTTCAACGTCGGGCACGTGGACGATGAGCACAGGGACGCGACTGTGATGCAGTACCGCATGGCTTACGCTGCCGAGCAAGATCGACGATGCATCGCCGCGCCCGCGGGATCCCACAACGATGAGATCGTGGTGGCCGGCCGCCACCTGGTCGAGAATCGCCTGCGCCGGTGCTGCATCCACAAGGCGCACTTCGGCGTTGAGTTCCTTCGGGATGGCGGCGGTGGATTCGTCGGCGATTGACTGGGCATCGGCACGGATGCCGGCGATGAACTCATCGACCGCGTTCTGCGGGAGTGGAGCAACGGGTCCCCATGGCATCACCGTGCTGTATGCGACGACCACGGTGAGCCGCGCCTGCTGCGTTCGCGCAATGTCCACGGCTTGCGTGAGTGCCGCGCGCGCATGTTCCGACCGGTCGACGCCGACAACGATGCTCTTGAACATCACCAAATCTCCCGTGAGGGTCGCGCCCTCCGCGTACCCGGGCTCGTTCATTCTGCAGCATCGGGCGGTCGCACCCGCGAGCTCAGGGGCCGCCTCGTAACGTCCGCGGCAGGTCCGCACCGCATTCCTAGAGTTCACCTCGGGCCCGAGAGCGGGTTACTTGCAGAACCGGGACGAGGAGCGCACCCGCCATGGTCATATTGGCACTCACCGCCGCGATTCACTGGGTTGCCGCCTCGACCGGCGCGCTACCCACTGACCCGCTGTCACAGCAGGTGCTTGCTCGGGTTGCGAGTCCGCTCCTGACCTCTGCTCAGTTCCTCATACCTGCAGCGGTGGCGATCTCAGGGATACACAAAATGATGGAGCATCGTACGGGCGCGCTACGGGACAGACCGCGCCAATACAATCCTCAACAACCACGGCTGCAAGATCATCTTGCCCGGGATCAGCGATCCCGAGAGCTCAGAGG
>Ga0209219_1000042_pt1 | contig 24669 bp, 25 predicted proteins | sample BlaSpr_A8_OM1_M1_FD_187973 | JGI IMG/M metagenome (GOLD analysis project Ga0209219, IMG submission 187973) | Forest soil microbial communities from Thunder Bay, Ontario, Canada - Black Spruce, Ontario site 2_A8_OM1_M1 (SPAdes) (version 2) | ecosystem: Environmental > Terrestrial > Soil > Boreal... | reverse complement strand
GGCGGGCGGCCACCGCCACGCCCTCCCGCCCAGGGTGGCCCGGAGCCCCTCACGGTTGCACGTCGACCAGGCGGTACCCGACTCCAAAGACCGTCTGCAGATGCTGCGGGGCCCGCGGATCGCTCTCGATCTTGCGGCGAATGTTCTTGACGTGCGCGTCGATCGCCCGCTCGTAGGACTCGATGGCGACGCCGTGCACCGCGTCGAGGAGCTGGGCACGGGTGAAGACGCGGCCCGGTTGCCTCGCCATGTACAGCAACAACTGGAACTCGGTTGCGGTCAGGAGCACCTCGCGGCCGTCCACCTGCACCTGCATGCGCGGTGCGTCGAGCACCATCGACTCGCCGACTCTGACGACATCATCGCGGGTGGCCGCGGCCTGGGCGCGGCGCATCACCGCGCGGACCCGTGCAACAACCTCACGCGCGCTGAAAGGTTTGGTGACGTAGTCATCAGCGCCGAGTTCCAGCCCGGCGACCCGGTCCGCCTCCTCTGTCCTGGCGGTGAGCATGATGATGGGGACGTCGCTCGCGCGCCGGATCGCGCGCGCCACGTCGAGACCGTCGGTCTCGGGCAGCGTCAGGTCGAGAATCACGAGGTCGGGCCGGCGTCGCATGAACTCACGGAGCGCATCTGCACCGGTTGCGGCGGTCATCACCTCGAACCCGGCTCGCTCCAGGTAGTCGCGGACCAGCCGGACGATCTCGGGCTCGTCGTCGACGATGAGAACGGTCTTCACGCGAGCGCCATCGTAGAGGCGTAGCAGGGCGGCGATGAGACGCCGCCCTGCTCGCGTTCAGCTCAGACCGACTGGGCGGTCGGTGTGGACGTCTCGGCGTCCCGGGCGCCGCGACCGGCTCCCGAGCAGCCCCCGCCCCACCCCGCACGGTGCGGCCCAAAACCCTGCTTGTTCCAGCGCCGAGGGGTCAGCCCCAGCACTCGCGGCAATATCAGTGTGCCGAGGAACGTGATCACGATGAATCCCGGCTCCTGGGTCGTGATCCCGACCGCTGTTGCTGCTCCGACGGCCACGAGACCCCAGACGGTGCGTCCTACGCGATACATGGCGATTCTCCTTGTGGAGGGTGAACGGTACGTGCATCACTCTCGGGCGCACTTGTGAACCCCGTGTGAAGGCCGCACGGAGGTCTCGCGCGCCAACCGGATCACCGTGCGGCGGTGATCACCTCGCGGAGCACGTGGTTCACCATGTCCGTCGCCTCGAGATTCACCATGTGCCCGGCGTTGGGGATACCGACCCTGCGCGCACCAGGAATGCGCTGCGCCAGTAGGTCGGCCATGGTGAGAAAGCACGGGACGTCCAGCTCGCCGACCATCACTGTCGTTGGCGCAGCGATATGTTCGAGCCCCTGGCTCGGGCTCGGAAGAAGCGCGCCGGCCGGGTCCTCGTGCCTGTAGTGGAACCACGAATACGGCTCGACCAGCGACCTCAAACGACTCGCGAGGACCGGGTCGCGCCGGGCGGGCGCAAAGAACGGGTGCCCCAGCCAGACTTCCGTGGCGGCCTTTGCGCCCTGTGTCGCTGCCGCGCGCCCCGCGGCGGTCATTGCCTCGGCTGATGCAGGGTCCCATTCCACGCCGTCCAGTACCGAGTCGAGCAGCGCGAGGCCGCGCACACGCTCCGGAGCCAGCAGGGTGGCGTGCATGGCTACGAGGCCACCCATCGACAATCCGACCAGGACTGCGGTCTCGAGGCGGAGGTGGTCGAGCAGCGCGAGCAGATCGCCACCGTGCGAGTACGCGACGCCGAGGGCGGGAAGGCTCGACCTACCGAAGCCTCGGAGGTCGTAACGCACCACCGTCGCAACCGTGCGCAAGGCCGCGACCTGGTCGTCCCACATCCGGGCGTCCAGGGCAAACCCATGGACCAGCATCACCGCGGTGCCGTGGCCCTCGACCTCATAGAAGAGGTCGGCTCCCACGACTGGGAGCCGACCCGCATGTCTCAACACCGACGAGTGCGGACGATCAGCGCTTGGCGTAGTCGCCGAACCCGGCCCAGTCAACGACGACGCATGCCTCATTGCCGACGGTCCAGGCATCGTGGCCCGGAGGGCAGATCATCAGATCGCCGGGGCCGAACTCCTCCTCGGATCCGTCGTCCATCACCACCTTCATCCGCCCGGAGATGAAGTACGCGACATGGGACGCCTGGCAGCTGTCCGTCTTCGCGATGGGCTTGATGTGCTCCGACCATTTCCAGCCGGGTTCGAACCGTGCGCGGCCAACCGGTCCGTTCTCAGTGGAAACCAGCTCGAGCTTGCCGGTGCCCCCCTCAAACGGGCGGGTCTCATCGGGTGCGTCGAGGCTCCTCCGAACCATCCGAGTGCCTATGGTTGCCATGGTTCCCTCCTTTGCAATGACTGCCTGTTGATGCGCTCCGGCCTGCTCGACCGGAGGACTGCGATGGTCACACGGCGGCGCCGTATTCGATCGGTCGCGCCGGGTCGGCGCTCCACTCCGAGAACGAGCCGTCGTAAACGCCCGCTCCATGGACACCCGCGAGCTCGAGCGCGATCAACGCCACCGTCGCCGATACTCCGGTGCCGCAGGTGGCGATGAGCTCGCGTGGCGGCCGCGCGGGATCGATGCCCGCGTCGCGCAGCAGGCGAGTGATCGCAGCGGGAGTAGCGAACAGCCCGGTGGCCCCATCGACCAGCTCCTGGTAGGGCAGCGACCGAGCCCCGGGAATGTGACCGGTCCCCGCCGCGCCGGGCTCGCCGAGGAAGAGGTGCCGCGGTCGTGCGTCGACGAATGTGGCCCCGGACGCGCCCGCCACCTCGACCTCGTTGAGGTTGCGTCGCAAGGCGGTCCGCTCCCTGGTGGCGAACTCCGCGGCGCGACGTGGTGTGGCATCCACGGTCGTGGGTCGTCCTTCGTCGACCCAAGTCCGCCACCCGCCGTCGAGAACACGAGCTTCGGCTCCGTAAAAGCGGAAGCTCCATGCCACCCGGGCGGCGAAGATGCCGTAGTAGTCGTCGTAGGTGACCACGAGGTCGCGCTCGGTGATGCCGAGCGCCCCCGCTCGCGCCGCGAACTCGCCTGCCGATGCGATCTGGTACGGCACCGGATCGGCCACGTCGACGAAATCATGTTCCCAGTCAATGAAGATCGCCCCCGGGATGTGGCCCTGAGCATACTCGGCCCGCTTGGCGTGGGCCAGCGTCGAGCTCGGATGCCGGCCTCGGACGTCGAGGACGACCACGCGCTGAGCGTCCAGGTTCGCGTGCAGCCATTCGCTGCTGACGAGCGGTCCCGACGGCGCTTCGGGTGTCACGGTGGGCTTGGGCATCGCTGCGTACTCCTTGTGATGGATTCGGTGACTGCCCCGGACCCTAGAAGCCGCTGCTTGACCGGTTCTGCCCTCGAGCTTGCAGAAACCTTGGCGCCGTCAGGCCTCCTCCGCCATCGCAAGAAGGTCCTCCTGAGTCACCTGTCCGACCAGGTCGGGGTGATCGCTCTGCATGTGCAGCTCGATCACCTGAGCTGCCTCGGCGGCGGTCTCACCGCGGCCGACAAATCCGCACTGACAGATGATCTGTTTGGCCATGGCAACGCTCTCCTTCAGTCCGTCGCGCACTATCGGGGCGACCGGTCGAACTTTCTGACATTCTGCTTGGCGCAACCTTGACGGACCAGCCATCGACCCGAATCCAGATCTGCGGCCGGCTCGCGGTCGAGATCGCGGGTCGAAACGTCACCAAGATGATCCCTCGCCGCCAGGGACGCGTCCTGTTCACCTACCTGGTCGTGAACCGCCATCGCGATGCAAGTCGCGACCAGCTCATCGAGGCGCTGTGGGCAGGGTCGGTGCCTCCCGATGCCGAGGGAGCGCTGAGCTCGGTGCTCTCGAGGCTGCGGCGTGCGATCGGCATGGAGGCGCTCCAGGGTCGTGGTGAGGTCAGGCTGATGCTCCCGCCGGGTGCCTGGGTCGATTTCGAGGCCGCTGAGGAGGCGCTCCATCGGGCCGAATCGGCGATCGCGCAAGAGCAGTGGGCGCGGGCGTGGGGCCCATCACTGGTGGCGCTCTTCGCGGCTCGGCGCGGATTCCTGCACGGCGAGGATGCGCCCTGGATCGAGGCGTGCCGGCGCCGGCTGGAAGACGTCCACTGCTCGGCGCTGGAGTGCTACACCGCCAGCGCCCTCGGCCTCTCGGGCACCGAGCTCCACGTCGGCGAGCGGACCGCTCGCGAGTTGATCGACCTCGCTCCCTACCGCGAATCCGGCTACCGGCTGCTCATGGAGATCCTCGCCGCCCGGGGCAACATCGCCGAGGCGCTCCGCGTCTACGAGGAGCTGCGCTCCCTTTTGCGCGAGGAGCTCGGTGCGACGCCGAGCCCTCCCCTTCAGGCGATCCAGCTCAAGCTGCTCAAGGCGGCGAACCAGCCCTGACCGCTGATTCAGTCCTGGCGGAAGCTGATCGGGTCCCGGGCGCTGCGATCGACGTGCAACTGAAAAACGTCCGGACGGCTGTAATGGCCGGTGACGTCGAGGGTTCGGCGGGCTGACGCGGCGCTCGCCGGCTCGATGTCGGCGAAGAGCAGCCCCTGCTGCGCGTGGAGCGGTCCCGCAACCACGGTCCCGCCGGGGGCGATGACTATCGAGTCGCCGGGGTTGATCCACTCGTCGGCGTCGGGAAAGAGCTCGTCGCGTCCGGGAAAGGACGCGGGCACGTCCGAGCCGCGCAGCACGGAACCCGAGCCGAGCACCCAGCAGCGGCCCTCCGCGGCGATGTGCCGCAGGGTGGCGATCCAGGTCTCTCCCTCGTCCCAGGTGGAGGCCACGTACACCTCGACACCCTCGGCGTACAGGGTGTAGCGGGCCAGCGGCATGTAGTTCTCCCAGCAGATCAGTGAACCGATCCGCCCGATCGACGTCTGGGAGACGCGCAGACCGGTGGCGTCGCCCTGGCCCCAGACCATGCGCTCCGGATTGGTCGGGATCAGCTTTCGATGCCGGTTGAGGATGGTCCCATCGGCGCCGATGGTGACCGACGTGTTGTACAGGGTCGCCCGGCCGAAGGCGCCTTCACGCTCGTGCAGCCCGCAGACGACCACCAGGCCGAGCTCTGCGGCCGCCTCACGCAGGGGGCGGAGACCGTCCGCAGCGAGGTCGACGCTGTTCTCCACAAGCTGGCGGTGGATCTTGCTGGTGAGATCGTGGTCGGCGTCAGGACGGAGCCGCCAGATCCACGCCGGGTACCCGGGCACGAATGTCTCCGGAAACACGACCAGGCGCGCCCCGCCGGCGGCCGCGGCCTGCAGGTGCGTGACCGCGGCGGCCAGCGTCGCCTCGCGATCGAGAAGGACCGGCGGCTCCTGGACGATCGCCACGCGGACGTCGCCGCCCATGGTCATCACGGGCTGACTATAGGGATCGCGTCGATAGCGGCCGCAGCCTTCCGAAAGGCAGGCTTTCGTACCCTGGCCGGATGTCCCGGCAGATCCCTCGAACCGGCCCCTACGTCTGCGCGGTGGTGGCGGCCGTTGGTGCTCTCACCGCCTGCGCAGGTACCCCGAAGGCAACTCCGACCCACAGCACTCCCCTCCCAGCCACGGCGACAGCACAACCGACGCCGACGCCGACACCGACACCAAAGCCCGCAACGTCGCTCGCCGACTGCCCTGCCGCGGTGGACGCCGGCGCGCTGCATGTTGTGCACCATTTCAGCATCTCGCCCGACGACGTCGTGGTGGACGCCACCGGTCGTGTCTGGGTCACCGCGCGCACCGCGAACCTGGTCTTCAGCCTCAACGCCGACGGCAGCGGGGTCCAGAGCATCGCCGTCGGCGGCGGCCCAGAAGGGATCGCTGTCGATGGCGCCCGCGTCCTCGTCGCACTCCAGGATCGCAACGCGATCGCGGTGATCACGCCAGGGCGCAGCACGCTGCTCACGTTTCCCAACAACACGGCCAACGCGGGCATCGATGGCATCGCCACCGACGCCGCGGCCGGGCGTCTCCTGATCCCCGACAGCCCGACCGGGCAGCTCTTCGCGGTGCCGCTCTCCGGAGCCGCAGTCCCGAAACTGCTCGCCAGCAACCTGGGTCGCCCGGTGATGGCCGCTGTCGACGCCGCGGGCAACATCTTCGTGGCCAATGAGTCCTCCCCCGGGCTGGTCATGATCACCGCCTCCGGCTCCCGCCAGGCGGTCGGTCGCTTCAACAACCTCGATGAGGTGGTCGCCTACGGCGGCCTGCTCTACGTGACCGACTTGAACCGGCGCGATGTCGTCGCCGTCAACCCAGCCACCGGCGCCGCCGTCCCGATCGCGGTGAACCTTCCCGCTCCGCAGGGCCTTGCGATCACGGGGAGCGGCACGCTCGAGATCGTCGATGCGACCACCAACACGCTGTACTCTCTCCCCGCATGCGGGGCAGGACGTTGACCACGGTTCGAACACGTCGTGGCTACGCCGCGGGACTCTGCACGCTGTTGCTGCTTTCCGCATGCTCGTCGATCCCGAAACCGGCCACCTCCGACCCTCGCACCCCGACGGCGACGGCGGCGCCGACAGCGACGCCCACGGTCACACCAATCCCCGTGATACCGGCGCCGGTGTGCCCGCTTCCCGGCGAGCCGGCAGCCCTGCCGGCGCTGCCCCCCGGCGTCCCGTTCACCGGCCACTTGCTCATCTCCGAGAGCAGCTACAAATCGCGCATCCTGGAGATCAACCCCTCCGGCATGGTCACCTGGACGATGCTGACGACCGCGCCGCCCCTGGCCCATCCCCTCGGGCCGCCTGACGACGCCTTCTACTCATTGGACTGCAGGGCGATCATCGCCAACTCCGAGGAGGGGCAGGGGGTGCTCGCCGTCGATCGGCTCAGCCATGCCCTGCTCTGGCAGATCGGCACCTACCTGCGTCGGGGCAGCAGCCTCAGGCTGTTCAACAACCCCGATGACGCGGTGCCGGCGCCCGACGGCACGGTGTGGCTCGCTGACATCAACAACTGCCGCCTCCTCCACCTCAGCGGCAGCAAGGGGAGTGTGCTCGGTGTGCTCGGCGGTCACGGATGCCGCCACAACCCGCCCTACCAATATTCCGAGCCGAACGGGGCCTTCCCGGCCAGGGATGGATCCCTCGTGGTCACCGAGATCAGCGGAAGCTGGGTCACCTGGCTCAACCCGAACGGCACCGTGAGATGGAGCCACCGCGTCCCGGCGGCATATCCCTCAGACGCCATGGCGCTGCCGGACGGCTCGGTGCTGCTGACCGATTACTCGTACTACGGCCAGGTGCTCCGAGTCGCGGCGAATGGAACGTTGCTCTGGAGGTATGCACCACGCGGCGTGGGGCAGCTCAACCATCCCTCGATCGCCATACCACTCGCGGCGAACCGCGTCGCCATCTGCGATGACTTCGGCGACCGCATCTTCATCGTCGATCCGACGACGTCACGCATCGTCTGGGAGTGGCGCGGCAACCTCGCCTATTCGCTCCTCCGTCCCGACGGGCTCGACTACCGACCGTCGTGACTCGCGGGCGGTTTCGCCAGGCGCACTCGGTTGAGACCGTCACGAGGGCATAACAACGCTGTGGTATTTCCCTCGATACCTTCCCTCGCGCGCGTTTCCTCACCCTACGATGGTGCGCGTGAACACCGTGACCGCCGTACAACCTCTGACAATGGCCGCCCCAGTAATGCGCGCTTGGTTTTCCGTGTCCTCGTCCGAGGAGCACGTCGCCGCTATCAACCGTTACTACCATGTGGCGCCCGAGAACAGCCTCCCGCCCACGCGGCTGCTCGCCGAGTGGCGTGAAGCCGGGCACCCGGATCCGGAGTTCTGGATCCAGGAAAAAGTGACCGAGATCCTCGAGGATCAAGCAGCCTAGGACCTGACGCGCGGCTCGCCGCGCCACGGCGAATGTGCGGCGCGGCTGGTGTCAGCTCGAGTGTCTCAGGGCGTGTAGAGATACCCGTGCTCGGTCTTGATGCTGTCGTGATAGTCACCGACGACCTGCCCGGCGTCATTGAGCCCTTGTGCGGTCGTTCCCATCGTTCCAAAGTGCCTCGTGCTGAAGGGGAAATGCTCACCGCGCTCTCAGCTCGAGTGTCCAGCCTCGCGGGTTGATGGGGATCACTACAACGGTTCCCGCTTTCGCGGCTTGGAAACGGCTGACCTCGGCGCCCCAGTGCTCTTCGAGATACGGGGGGTAGGTCCAGTCCACGCGTACCCCGATCAACGCGCTGCTCAACAGCACCGCCGCAGCAGCGATGGCAGCGACGCGACCGACCCACACACGGTGACCGGGCGGTTGGACGGAGGTTGACGCGCCGGCCGTCGGACCGCGCCGCGCCTGGCGAAACCAGGGCGCCCCATAGTGCACCACGAGCCAGCCGAGAGAGATCGCGAAGGCGAGCATTGGGAACAGGAAGTACCTGATCCCGCCGGGGTGGAAATGCACGATGTCGGCAGGGTTGCCGAGGCTCGGCCACCGGGCACCTGCAATCGACGGCGCTGCCAGGGCCAGAGCCAGTTCGACGAACGCGAAATAGCAAAAGGCGCGCAGGATGGCGGGGCCGTGCCACGCAGTCCACGCGCAGACGGCGAATGGGACAGCAGCCAGCAACGCCAGCGAAGGGCCGTTGCTTGCGACGAACGAGCCGGCGATCTGAGTCAGTCCGTGCGCACCGAGGATCAGCCCGAGTGTCACCTGCCGGCCGATCATTCGAACCAGTGGATACAGACCGGCCGCGAGCGGGCCGGCTACGCGCTCAGTGCCGAAGCGGTCGATGATCACGAGGATCTGCACCAGTGCGCAGAAGGAGTTCGCGATCAGGATGTTTCTGAGCCGGCGATCGTCACGGTGCCGCCGCCATCGCCACCAGATGACGGGCTCGAGGAGGATGCAATAAGGCCCGGTCAGGCCACTGCCGAGGACGATGAGAGCGTCCAGGATGTGGCCGGCTAGGCGACGCGGCGGATCGGCAAACATCACCAGGAACGCGAGAAGCCCCAGGTGCCACTGCGCATTGGTCAAGTTGCCCGACGTGTCGTACGCGTTGGGCAGTGCGATGACCAGCAGCGCGATCGCGACTCGAATCCGGAGGCTCGGGATCGCCGACGACATTCGGCGTGACACGAGGTAGCAGATCCCGACCAGCTCGACGGCCAGCGCCGCAAGGTTGAAGAACGTCGGCGCTGCAACGGTTGGGAGCAGCAGTGAGATCGATGCCACCAAGCGTTGCAGGAGCACGAGATATCCAGCCGCCGGGTGAACCAGCGAGACCACCGGCCCGAGGCTGTACGCGCTCTGGTACCAGCCTCCGTCGTCGGCGTAAAACTGCGCGTGGAAGAGCAGATCGGGCATGTGCGAGAGCCAGAGGGTGGCGGTGACCAGCGCGGCAGCGACCAACCACCAGCCCGGGTAGCGAGACAAACGGGCTCGGCGCTGTTCAGACGCGATGCCGGCGTCGATGCCGCCGGTGCTAGCAAGGATCGACGCGGGCAGACCGGCGGCGGCGTCCTGTCCCATCGGGGCGACGATAACGGAGACGACGGAGTGGGAGAACCAGAGCGAGCCATGGCTTGACGAGCGATTGACCGAAATGGGAAGATTGCCGCCTTTGCAGGGATCGGTTCAGGAATGGGGGTATCAGGGCATGAAGGGCTTCAGACTGGCAGGCGCAGCGACGGCGTTCGGGATCGCGGTGGGCGCGGTCGTATCGGCAGGTCCACTGGCGGCGCACGCCGCCGGCCCGGTGAGCCATTACGTCCTCGCCCCATCGCCGATCGCGGCAGCGGGGTCATTGGCCGCCAACGCCACCGTCGCCGTGACGCTCACCGCCGAGGATGCGACAAACGCGCCGGTCCCCGGGGCGACTGTGTATCTCTCGTTCAAGCACACCGTGACCGGCGGGGGGTCTGCTTTGGTAGGAGTGGTCGCGCTCGGCCTGAAGCCTCAGTCGTTCGTGACCGACACAGGCGGCCATATCGCCGTCAGCTATCACACGCCGGCGACGCTTCCCAGCAACGGTGAGGACGTGATCACCGCGCAGAACACCGCGTCGGCCCCGACCATTCGTGCGCGCGACCATTACACGTTCGACCGCGTCGCGCGCTACAGCATGAGCACGCACCCGATTGCCGCCACGGCATCGCTCCCCGTCAACACCAGCAGGGTCGTGACCCTCACCGCGTTGAACAGCAGCCGCGTTGGAGTCTCGGGCGCCGTCGTCTATCTGCTCTTCACTCCGGGCGCCGGAGGCGGGTCGGCCATGGTTGGCACCACAGCGTTGACGAGTACGTCGCAGGCGTTCACGGCCAATTCGAGTGGGGTCATCTCGATCGCGTACAAGACACCAGCCGTGCTCCCCAGCGCCGGGGTTATCGATACCATCACCGCGAGGAGCGCTCCGACGCATCCCATCATCGTCGCCAGCGACACCTACACCTTCTGAGGCTCGAGTTCGTCGCGCTTGCGGCGATCGTCACGCTCGGCGCGTCTGAAGCGCAATTTCAACGAGGGTATCGTCCGCGAACAGTGGCCGTGGGCGATACCCTCGTTCTGTGACATCGACATGGATAGTGGTGATCGTCGTGGTTGCCGGGGTCGTTGGCGCCGCGGCGGGCATCGGGATGGGCGCGCTGGTTGCCCGCAGGAACAACGATCGGCTCATCCAGTCCATGCGCAAGGCGCGAGCACACGAGCACCGGGCGGCCGCGTACCTGGATGTGGCGATCGGGTGGCACGCGTATCTCGAAGCCGTCCGGCCGCTTGCGTTCCCTGACCAAGGCTTCCCATCCAGCAGACCACGCGACCTGTCGGCCGTCCTCCGTTCGCGAGCGCAGCTTGACGCCGTCGGCTCAGCCACAGTGCAACACCTGCACGATGCGGCGCTCGAGGGTGCGGTGACGCTCATCAGCCTCCTCCAGTCGCTGCCGAAGGCGCCGACTGGCGAGCCCGACGTCGCGGCCGGTCGACAGTCGTTGCGGTCAGCGCTCGCCGGGATCGCCACGCAGGTCGACCTCCTGGAGGAGCAGATGGATCGTGAGCTCCACCCACGAACAGCCTTGACGGAGCAGCACGTCGAGCTCACCGGACGGCGCGGCACCGGCCAGCAGGTGGTGGCCCGCGTCCCACCCGAGCCGCCACCGGTCACAACGGCTGCCGATCCCCCTTTCTGAGGTACCGATCGGCTACTCTGTGCCGCGGCATCCCGGCATGGGGTGCGAGAGTGGGTACGTAGTCAGGATGGCGGGCAATGCGGCGGATGACGTGGCGCGTCCTTGCAATCGTGGGGGCGGTGCTCTTGACCAGCGGTGTGATGCTGCCGCGCCCACGCCTCGTCTCGACACCCCAGACACGCTTGTCGACACCGACCGCGCCGCACATCATGGTTATCATCGACGAGAACGCCGCCTACGCGAGCAGTGACGCCACCCCGTACGTCATCGGCAATGCGAAAGCTCCGTATATCAACAACACCCTCGTCAAGACGTATGCCTCCGCAACCAAGTGGTACGGGGTCGAGCACAACAGCCCCAAGGACTACTACGACCTGATCTCTGGCCTCGACCAGACCGGTAATTCGAAGCCCTACACGGGCACCACGCTGGTCGATGAGCTCGCCTCCGCGGGCGTCAGCTGGAAGGCGTACATGGAGGACGCACCCTCCGCCTGCTACACGGGCAAGAACGTCGCGAACTATTCGGCCGCGCACAATCCCTTCGTGGACTTCGCCAGCATTGTCAAGAACCCCACGCAGTGCAACAACGTCGTGCCCTACACCGTCTCGCAGATGTCGTCGGATCTGAACGGCACCACCCCGCCGGCCTTCGTTTGGATCACCCCCAATCAGTGCAACGACATGCACAGCAACTGCGCGCCGTTGAACAACCATGTGGCGCAGGGTGACCTGTGGCTCAAGAACAATCTGCCGACCGTGCTCGCCTCGAAGTGGTATACGCAGGGGAACGGTATCGTCATCATCACCGTCGACGAGAGTGTGATCACGGACACGTCGGGCGGCACCGAGGGCAACGGCGGCCACATCGCAACGCTTGTGCTGAGTGCGAAGTCGAGTGGTGCATTCACCAGCCTCGGCGATCACTTCGCGACACTACGCGGCATTGAAGAGGCGTATGGCGTTGGCCTGCTCGGCAACTCGTCCAATCCCGCGTTTGGCGACATCGGACCGGCCTTTGGCGGGAGTTCGGCACCGGGCACGATCAGCGGCACGGTAACCGACGCGGACACCCCGCAGCCGAACCCGGCCGTCGCCAACGCCACGGTGACCTGCAGCTGCGGCGGCACGCCGCAGACCACCAACACCAACGGGAACTACACCTTCAGCGGCGTGACCCCGGGCACCTACTCGCTCACGGTGGCAGACGGCAACCCACCGGGCTACGTCACGCAGACGGCGAACAACGTCTCAGTCACCTCGGGCGTCACCACCACGCAGAATGTCGCCCTGACTGAGGTCGACAGCATCAGCGGCACCGTCACCGACGCGCAGACCGGCACGCCGATCACCGGCGCCTCCGTCAGCTGCCAAGGTGCAACCGGCACGGCCAATTGCCCGAACAACAACCCGGAGAGTACCAGCAGCTCCGGCTTCTACTACCTCACCGGCACGCTGCCGGCCAACAACAACTACAAGCTGACCGTCTCGGCAACGGGATACGTCACCCAGACTGTCACTGTCACCGTGCCGCCCGGGAATCAGGCGGCCTTCGCGAACGTCGCCCTCAACGAGGTCGCCCCACCTCCCCCGTCGATCGTCCAGGACGTCGGCTCCGCGTCCAAGGCCGCGGTCCCTTCATTCACCGTGGCGACGAGCGCCACCTCCGGAAATGACCTGCTCGTCATATCCTCGGAACTCGACGCCGGAAGCGGCAAGCCTTCGGGCTCGATCACGGGGATCACGGACAGCAAGGGCGACGCCTGGACGCGGGCGGTGGCCATCAACCCGTCGAAGCGGCTTGCGGCCGAGATCTGGTACGCAACCAGCGCGGCCGCCGGGGTGACCTCGGTGACCGTCACGTTCCCGAAGGCGGTCAACCCCGTGGTGCGGTTCTATGAGATCACTGGTGCGAGCGTGGTTGATCAGACCTCATCGGCTTCAGGTACCAGCACGGCTCCGAGCAGCGGGACAACCGGGACAACGACCCGCGCCAATGAGGCCGTCATCGGCGTGATCGGCTTCGCGTCGGCGACCGCGACCATCACCGGCCTCCCCAGCGGCTTCACCAACGATGCGCGGGTACCGAACCCGTTGACGAGCTTCAATAACTCCGAGCAAGCGGGCCATACGATTTCCTCTGCTGTCGGCACGTTCTCGTACCTCGGGACGCTTTCGGCCTCGTTCTCATGGGCGGCTGCCCTCGCTACCTTTCGGTAGCCATCCCCCGAGCATCGGCGGACTCTGACACCAAATAGGCCCTTCAGCTGGGTGTAAAATCGCCGTCGACACAGGGCTTTGGGGACCTTGCAATGCGGCCGAGCCGAATGTCAAAGGGCTCGGCCGACGAGGGGGTGAGCGGTGGCGGGGAAACGAGCAGCAGGGTGGGCAACAGTGCTCGCGCTCGCGATGACCGGCGTGAGCGGCGTCAGCGTCGGTGCCGACACTTCATTCTCCGCGCGCACGAACTACCGGGCGTTGTGCCCGCGCGCTGCACCCGCGATGGCCCAGTGTCAGGGCGCGCTGCTGGCAGACGCGTCCGGGACCATCGTTGCTACGACCGCTCCCTCGGGTCACACCCCTGCCGATCTCCAGAGCGCGTACCGTCTGCCGTCGTCGGCCAATGGGGCCGGGCAGACCGTTGCCATTGTTGACGCATACGACGACCCCAACGCTGAAGCCGACCTCGCAACCTACCGTTCGACCTTCGGTCTGCCTCCCTGCACCAGCACGACCGGTTGCTTCCGCAAGATCGACGAGTATGGCGGCACCGCCTATCCGCGGCCTGACACTGGATGGGCGGGCGAGATCTCCCTGGACATCGACATGGTGTCCGCGGTCTGCCCGAACTGCAACATCCTCCTTGTCGAGGCCGCCACCCCGAGCCTGCTGAATCTCGCGACCGGGGTCGATACCGCCGCGAGGCTCCATGCCACCGAGATATCCAACAGCTACGCTCGGCAGGAGTTCAAGGGCGAGACCGCGCTTGACTCACACTACGACCATCCGGGGATCATGATCACCGTCGCTTCCGGCAACAACGCGTACGCTGGGGGAACGACATATCCCGCCGCGTCTCCGTACGTGACTGCGGTCGGTGGGACCAAGTTGGTGCGCTCGTCGAAGGCGCGCGGCTGGACTGAAACCGCATGGCAGAAAACCAGCAGTGGATGCTCGCTGTACGAACCCAAACCTGCCTGGCAGCACGACGCGAATTGCGCGAACCGGACGCTCACGGACACGTCGGCGGTTGCGGTGAATCTTGCCGTCTATGACACTTATAACCAGCCGGGGTGGGTCGTCGCCTATGGCACGAGCGCACCGACTCCGATCATCGCCGGCGTCTACGCCCTGGCCGGCAACGCCGCGACGCTCACCTTTGGATCGTCGACGTACCAGGCGGGGGCGTCCCTCTTCGACATCACTGCCGGGAGTACGGGCTCCTGCGGCACCTACCTCTGTCAGGCAACCACCGGGTACGACGGCCCAACCGGCAACGGCACCCCCAACGGGATCGGAGGATATTAGGCGGCGCGGCTCGATCGAGGTTGTCGGCGCTGAGCTCGCGGAGCGGCCTAGCCTAGGTTGAATCGTTCGGGTTCGGTGGATGCGCAGCAAGGTACTGCTGTTCCGCCACCGAGATCGGCTGCCGCGTCATGACCACACCCGTCAGCGGCATCTGAGAATAATCGAACGAGTTGGAGTAGTCGTAGGCGCCGCTGTCCGCTGCCGTCAATGGGGGCAGCGTGAAGACGTGCTCGACGTAGGCGAGCATCGACGCGTACGTCGCCGGCGATGAATCTGTGAAGCCGGATCTCGCATACGGGCTCACGATGACCATCGGCACGCGGACACCGGCACCGGCGAATGGAGGTGGCACCTGGTCGTAGAAACCTCCCATGTCGTCGTAGGTGATGAAGATTGCCGTCGACGACCAATCGGGACCGTTCTCGACGGCGCTCACCGCCTGGCCGATCCAGTTGTCGCCGGTGGCCATTGATGTCCCGTTGTGCTGCGAGGTCTGTCCGGTCACGCCTCCCGACGGCAGCAGGACCGAGAGATTCGGCAAGGTGCCGCTCTGCGCGTCGCTGACGAACCGGTTGGTGGGCACCATGTTCGCCTGCTGCGGGGTATCGATGCAGTCGGCGAATGTCGGGCAGATCGCCCAGATGTAGTTGTTCTCGTAGAGCTTCCAGCTCAACCCCGCCGCGTTGAGGCGATCCATGATCGTGTCCACGTGCTGCACCGGCGTCGCTCGATAGGCTCCGCCGTGAGGGAAGCGTGCGGGATCCAGAGACGGATCGGGGATGCAGGACGGTACCAGGGTCCCCGTCCCGGTGCCTGACGACGACCAGAGCGCATCCTCATTGGAATCGCAACCCCAACCTGGGCCCTGAGGCGGTGGCGGTGGGGATTGGCTCGTGTTGTAGGTGGGAGTGAAGCCGAGGAAACCATCGAGGGTCCCGGCGGCGAGCTCCATGTGCCCTGGCCAGCTCGGCACGGGACTGAGCTCGAAGGTGTGATCCGATATCGCAAACTTCGTGGCCAGTGCGGTCTCGTTGGGGATCTGACTTGGCCGGTAGGCGCTGTAGCAGGGGTAGCTCGGCGCCCGGCAGGTACCCAGTCCCGGCCAGCCGTCCATCTTGCCGCCATCCATCGCGATCGCCTGCGCCGTGGGACTGTATGTGCCCCAGGGGACAACGTCCGGCGGCTGGCTCAGCGGAATCGTCGAGCCGTTGGGGAGAACGCCCGTGGTAGCTCCCAGACACGGCATTGCCCGCACGTTCTGGGCGCAGAGTATGCCGAGCACGTTGTCGAAGCTGTGATTCTCCTGAAAGAAGATGACGACGTGCTGGATCTTGGTCGGGAAGGGTGTTGGCGACGGGGTTGGCAGGGACTCGGTGATCACCAACTCCGGCGCCAGCGAGGGCCCAGCCTCGCGACTGGAAAAGGTGATCGGTGTGGTGCTCGCCGATGTGAGCACGATCGTGTACGTGCCATTGCCGGTCACGACCGGGCTTGCCGAGAGCGTGACCGATGCGCCGGCATTGAACCGTCCGGTGCGGCTCAGAACAGCTCCAAAGGTAGGGGCGTTCGTGTACGTGATCGTCGACTCGCTCCAGGTGGTGACTTGCGCCTGGTGGAGTGCGACGCCACTGCCGGCGGTGATCGCATGCAGCACCAGTTGGGCGCTGGTCACGGAGCCTGTCAGGCCTGACACGCTGAAGAGCAAATAGGAATGGTAGTTGGGGTTCGATCCCACCGTGAGCGCGGTCGCGCTTCCATAGTTGGTGGTCGGAGCCGATGCAGACACGTACGCGTCCGCCTGGGGCAGCACCGTGATGGCGCTCGCCGACGTCGCGATGACCGAGGGGCGGTCCACGCCTCCGGATGCTCCCATCGCGGTCAGCAACGCAGCGGCCACGACGCAGATGCTCGAGGCCGTCGCGCGCGTCCGGGTGACCCTCATCCCGTCCTCCGGCAGCCAGCACCATCCTGCAGGGCGAGGATGAGCTCCGCTGCGTCGAGCAGATCATGCGCCACCAGTGGAACCAGTGGCGACCCTGTGAGCACGCCCCCTGACCCATTGTTCCCGACCAGGATGGGATGGCAGCCGGCGCGGCGTGCCGCCTCGACGTCGCACTCCTGGTCTCCGATCATGAACGCCGACCCGACGTCGAACCGTAGCTCCGCCGCGGCGCGAAGCAGCATTCCCGGAGCCGGCTTCCGGCACGTGCAGCCGGCGGCCGGTGTATGGGGACAGAAGTAGACAGCGTCGACGCGACCCCCCGACGCGCCGATGCGCTCGAGCATCGAGGCATGGATGCGCTGCAGCTCCTCGCGGCTGAGCAGCTTCCGCCCGATGTTGGCCTGGTTCGAGACCACGGCGACCACCGCGTCGCCGGCGCCGAGGAGGGCCAGCGCTTTGAGCGTTCGGGGAAGGAACTCGAACTCCTCGACGCGCCTGACGCCGGCGTCGAGACGCCGGTTGATGACCCCATCACGATCGAGCAGCACGGCTACGCGTTCTGCCATGCCCTCTCCCGCCGTGCCCGTCGCCGAAACCCGTAGCGGCGGAGGAGCGGCCAGGTGAGCGCTTCGACGACCAGACGCTCGTGCCGCCGCATGCTCTGCGTCCACTCCTCGTCAGGCTGTATGGGCACCGCTCCAACGCGGAACCGATACCCATTGCCATCGACGGTATGGTTGGGGTCGAGGTGCGCGAGGTGCACATCGGGCCCGGCGATCGGCATGTGCCGAAAGTCAAGCCCGCGCGACGCCACGATCCGGGAGAGCTGCGTGTACGGGGCTCGCGCAAACGCTTCGTACCCCACCCGAAGATACGTTGCGGATCGTGGCCGCACCAGCATTTCGATCCACAGGTTCCAGGCCGTCCACTTCAATGCGTGGTAGACGATCGCTTGGAGACGGAGCCGGCGTGGAGCTCCATTCCCCCGCTCGCGGAGCCACGAGTAGACGACCGCCCTCGGATCGCGCACGACGTGGAGCAGGTGCACCGTCAGCTCGGGCGAGCCCGCCAGCAGGAACGCGTACGAGGGCGATTTCGACGAGTCGACGACCAGGTCGGAGCGCCGGACGGCGGCCACCGCGCTGTAGACGGGCAGGGTGCGGTCGAGGTGCAGACGCAGTGGTGCAGAGATTCTGCCGAGCAGGCGACGTCGTGCCAAGCCGAGTGGGAGGGTCCGGATGAGCGAGTGTGCGGTGCCGCCCCTGACGACATCGTGCGTGACACCGTTGACCGCATGCCCGACGGTCGCATCCAGCGCCCGGGACCAGACCTCGCAGCGGTCGAGATGCTCGCCACACCCGCAGGTGCCCGCCTCCACAATTTGCTTCCAGAGGAAGCGGACCTCACCCGCGTTGAAGATTCCGGGGACCTCGCCGAGCAGGGACGAGACGATGGTCGTCCCGCTGCGCGGGGCCGCCGCGATGTACAGCACCGCCGTCGGCTCGGTCGTGGGCGCCACCACCTACGGTGGCACCGGCAGCGCGACCTCGCGCATTCTCAGGGTCGCGTCGACGCCGCCCGTCTCGATCAGCTGACTGAGCCGGGCAAGCCGCGTGAACCGGGGACCCTGGAACTGCTCGAGGGTCATACCGGCCGAGATGACGCCGTCGCGAACCTGGACCGCGCCCGCGGGAACGTTCCACCTCGGCATGAAGCTCGGGAATGCCTTACAGAGCTTGTCGAAGCTCACTCGATAGTCCCGAGTATCCCCACCGGCATGGGGAACGGCAACGATCTCACTCCCGGGGACGGCATCACGCACGATTTCGGCGAGTCTGCTGACCTGGTAGTTCTCTCCGGGAATGCCGACGTTGAACACCTGGTTGTGGATCGTCTCCGTCGGAGCCGCGAGCATCAGCGCGAATACCGCCACAACGTCGTCGACATGGACGAGGGGTCGCCATGGGCTGCCGTTGGTCAGCATGGTCACCCTGCCCGTGGTGACCGCCCAGCACACCAGGTTGTTGAGCACAATGTCGGCGCGAAGCCGTGGCGAGAGTCCGTAGACGCTGCCGTTGCGCAGGAACACGGGGCTGAACGACCCGTCGGCCATCGCGGCGATGTCCTCCTCGGAGCGCGACTTCGAGAGCGCATATGGCGTCAGCGGCCGCGGCGTGGTCGTCTCCGTGAGCTCGTCATCGACGCCCGCGTCCCCGTAGACGCTGCACGAGGACGAGAAGATGAATCGCGAAACGCCCGCTTCCTTGGCGAGGTGCGCCAACCGAACCGTCGCCCGGTGATTGATCTCGTGCGTCCATTCCGCGTTGAGATCGCCGATCGGGTCGTTGCACAGGGCCGCCAGGTGCATGACCGCGTCGAACCCAGCCAGGTCAGCACGGGTCACGTCACGAATGTCCTTGCGCCAACCGCCGGTCACAGTGTCCGATTCGTGCGGTTGGCCGAGCGTGCAGTCTTCGTAGTAGCCTGCGTCGAGACCCGACACGTCGTGCCCCATGGTTATGAGCGTGCTGGTGAGCACGGATCCGATGTATCCGCGGTGTCCGGTGACCAGTACTCGCATGCTTCCCTTCGTGACCTCCTGTTCCTTCCTGCAATCTGTGGATGTGACCTACTGTCCGTTCACGCTGAAGGCATGCAACTGCCCGACCTGTGAGGTGTCTCCCTCGTACACGACGCCGTACGAGATCGACGGCGCGCCGTAGAAGCCGCTGGCGACGGCTGTGAACAGCACCGTTCCGGTAGCGGAGTTGGCGACCATCGAGAATGCCCCGGCACCGACGGCCACGAGCCCCGGATCCGTCGCGACCGCGCCGAGGACCGGCCCGCCGGTGAAGCCGATGGCCCAGATTGCCCCGCCGCCAAGCTTGTTGGGGTTGAACGCTCGCAGGCTCCCCTTGTACTTGGTTGTCCCGATCGTGGTGTTGCCCCCACCGACGTAGATGCGGCTACCGTCCCACGAGCTCGGTGAGATGCTGCCGCCACCCTTCTCCGGATCATTCCCTCCAACGGCAACACGTATCTGCTTCACCGGGCCGGCCCCCAGGTTCGTGGTGTCGAAGACGTAATAGAGACCGTTCTTGTTGGCGATGCCGAGCAGAGATCGCATCGTGCCCTTCGGGGTGACGGTCCCGGTGAACAGCGTTGGCGTGTTGCCGAAATCGCCGTCGGAGAGTTGCTGCTTGAGGGGCACCTGCCAGGAGCTCAGCAGCCCGAGCGTCGAGCTCAGCTTGAGCACAGCCACGGCGTAGGTCTCATGCTGCGAGCAGGTTCCACCGTTACCGGTGGCGATGTACACATTGCCCGCCGCGTCGACCGTGGGCGACCCCCAGACGCTCGCCCCCAGACAGCCGTTGGGCACGGTGGAGAACTGGTGCAGCACCTGACCCGTGTTGGGATCGACCTGGACGACTCCGCCCTGAATGAGCGGGCAATCGTCATCCGATGCGATACCGATGTAGAGGCTCCCATTGGCGAGCACAGGCGAGCTCCACAGGTAATGGTTCGGTGCCGAGCCAAGCGGGGCCGTCCAGAGCACCGCCCCGGTCAGCGCGTCGAGCGCATAGAGCTGGGATATCGCGTTCGGGATCACGCTGCCATTCAGCGCGATGTCCCCGCCGCCGCCAACGTAGGCCACGGTGTGCACCACGTTGTTGATGGTGGCCGTCCCGATCGCGGCGGCGTCGGTCACGCCGGCGATGCGGCTGTTGGTCGGACCGCCGCACCCGCTGGTGCGGTTGACGTACGTACTCCAGACCACCTGACCGCTCGTGTAGGTGTTGGTCCCCACGGTGCACGAGGACGCACACAGAGCATACTCGGATCCGTTCCAGGTCCCAACGAACACGAGCCGGTTGCCGCCGACCGTGGCGATCGTCGGCTGCGCGGCGACCGTGCTCGAGCAATAATCGCTCACGCTCGGGCAGATCGCCCCGTTGCTGAACGAGACCGGCCAGCCGGTCTCGACCTTGAGGCTCGCCGCGTTCGATTGATTGAGCAGGGTCTCGCTGGTGAACCCACTGTGCGTGACGTCGTGGAGATACTGCGACCAATCGCTCCCGGTCGAGATCGCGGCGGCGCCGCCCGACCCCATCAGCTGGAGCGCGACGACAGCGACCACCGCCACGCCGACGGCGGCGCGGATCCTCCGATCTCGACGACGACTCACTGAGCGCGGATGCAGGCTCGGCATGGATCTCCTCCTCCAGCAGCACGGAGCTGCCCTAACGCGACGACGGCGATCAGGAAAACCGCCGCATGAAACCCCGGATCGATGCAAGCGCCAAGACGGACCGGAAGACGGCGGGATGGGCGGCGAGCGTCAGGTTGTGGCGAAGCCGGCGTTCGGGATCCCAACGTTCCTTGAACTGACCACCCCCTGCAAGGAATTCCACGTGGCGAATGCCCCGCTCGACCATGGCGCTGCGGAAGCTCTCGAGCGTCGCGATGAGCCCCACCGAGAATCGACCCCACGCCGGCTCGTAGCCCGAGTAGTAGAGGAACAGCGTGTCACGGTTCTCGAGCCACATCTGCGCCGCGACCGGCGCGCCGTCCACCCAGAGCACGCCGATCCGGAGCCTGCCGAGCGCGGCCAGCGCCGGGCAGACGCTCCGAAAGAATGCCTGCCGCGCCGGTTGTGCGAAGTGGTCCTGGTGACGCACCCGCATCGGCGCCTGTGCACGCGCTCGATGTAGATCGAAGAGCACCGGCAGGTACTGGGTTACCTCGTCAGGTGTCCCGGCTGACGTGAACGCGATGGTATGACCCGCTCGCTGCAGCAATTTGGGGTAGTACTTGACGTTGTCACGCAGGCTTTTGTTGAGGCTTCGCGTGAACTCGTCCCACGTGACGCCGAGTTCCCTGTACAGGTAGGCGGTTTCGGTGCCGCGGGCCACCACGTGCTTGCGGATCCATGGTGCGAGCGAGTCGGAGTCGCGCAGCCCTGGGAGCGCGGCCACGCTGAAGCGCGCCCTCGCAAGCCAGTCGCCCAGCGCCGCCATGAGCCGTTCGCGCCGGGGCTCGGGCAAGAGGAGCTCGAGTTGCTCCGTGACACTCCACCCCTTGCCCGCCTCCCATCCCAGAGGAAGCAGCATCGTCGCACCAAGGCGCCGGCGCCCGATCCTGCGTGTGTAGAAGGCTGCGAGGCCGATCAGCCGGCCGCCTTCGCGAAAGGTCACGATCCGGAGCGAACATCGCGAACGTCCGCCACCAGCGGGGCGAAGATGCGTCCACCACGCGTGCGCCCACTCCCATGAGTTGAACGGCGAGGGCGGGTCCATGTGGTCCACCAGCGCGTTCCAGTCGCTGCGCAGTGCCGTGAAGCCGCGCTCATCGTCGACAACACCGACGACGATGCCTTCGGCCGTCGCCGCATCGCGGCGGGGGGAGACCTCAACCGCGTGCTGTGACATGCACCTGCTCGAGACGATGATTGGCGCGGCTCAGCATCGCGACGTACTCGGCCTCGAGCATCTCGGCCGCGGCCCCAATCGAATGGTGGCGTCTGACGTAACGCAATCCGGCCGCTCCAATCTCCCGTGCGATGGCCGGATTGCTGAGGAGGAAACTCACGCCACGCGCCAGTCCCGCGGCGCTGTCGGCGACGATCGCGTCGCGGCCGTTGTGCAGACCGAGATCTCCGATCGCCGCAGGTGTCGCCACCACCGGCGTCGCGCATGCGAGCGCTTCGAGCACCTTGTTCTGGATGCCCACGGCATAGCGCAGCGGCGCCACCGCGACAGCGGCCTGCCTGATGGTCGCGGCGAGGTCGGGGACATAGTCGGCCACGCGAATTCCGTCCGTGGCGAGCCGCCGCAGCCATCGAGGCGGTTGGGTTCCCGCAATGACCAGGGAAGCATCGGGATGCTCGTCCCGAACCAATGGCCAGATTGCTTCGCAGAGCCAGCGCGCCGACGTGCTGTTGGCGTGGAAGCTCATCTTGCCGCTCATCACCACGAGACGCGAACGCGTACCGGCATCGGAGCTGAAGCGTTCGAGGTCGACGGGATTGGTCACCACCGCGATGCGCACGCTCGGACACAGATCCTGGAGCGCCGCCGCGTCGCGCGGCGAGGTGACCACCACGCTGTCAACCGACGTGAGCGCCGCGGTCTCACAGCGCCTGAGCCTCCCGGCTTCGGCGCGGTAGAGCCACCGGGACGGAGCCGTCCGATCCAGAGCGGCGAGCCGGAAGAGTTGCGAGACGCAGTCGACAGCGTCGAAGAGCACGGGCACGCGGCGTTGAGCGGGCACATACGGCAGCGCCCGCAGGTGCTCCACGTGCACGAGGTCGTAGCGACCACTGCGCATCGCAGCAGCGACGGCATCGCGCATCCCCCGCGATGCGGCGGCGATGGCCTGGAGCGGGTACGACGGCTCGACCACGTGGTGCAGCGCCAGGAGCTTGTCGAGCCGCCTCGAGGGGAGCGCTCGCTGGGCGTTGCCGATCGGCGACGCCGGTGCAGCGCTTGGGCGGCGAAGTGTCAGGACGTCCACCTCGTGACGCTCCGCGATCGCACCCATGAGCAGTCGGCCGCGGACCGCGAGATCCGATGGCTCGTACGGCGCGACATAGAGGATCCGCAAGCGCCGGCTCATCGCACGCTTCCATTCGAAGCTGCCGCATCGAGCGCCGGGGTGACCAACTCGCGGTAGAGCGACTCGGTGCGTGCCGCCACATATGCCCAGGAGACGCAGTCGGGTTCTGACGAGGGCGTGCCACTGTAGCGGCGCGCCATGGCTCGCGCCAGCGCAGCAGCGTCGTCCGGAGGCACCACCGCACCAAGGCCGTATCGCTTGAACGCCTCGCCCAATCCGCCCACGCTGGTCGCCACCACCGGTCTGCGAAACGCTGCTGCAAGCTCGATCATCCCGCTGTCGCTGGTGCCTCGATAGGGCAGCGCCACCACGTCCGCCGCGGCGAAGTACCCACCGATCTCGGAGCGCGGAATGAAACGCAGATCCCATCGCACCGGCAGGTGTTCGCGCTCGGTCGCACGGCGGAGCGCGCTGACGTCGTAGAGCGGCCTGCCGGCGATGAGGCCGATGACTCCGGGCGCGTCGCGCCTGGCAATTCGCAGGGCATCGAGAAACAGCTCGACGCCCTTGTAGCGGCGCAGAAAACCGAAGAGCAGCACCACCTGAGCGTCGGTCGGGAGACCGAGGGCGGCTCGGGCCGCATCCGATGACGGTGGCGATGTTGCCAGTGGGGTGTACCTGCCGTGGGGAATGATCGTCACCGGCGCATCGGGCAGCAGCGTGCGGAGCCATGCTCCCGATGTCTGCGAGTGGCACACCAGCCTGTCGAACGCCCCGTAGTGCCGGCGATACGAGCCGCGCCATGGCCGCCATTCGTGGCCTTCGACGTCATGCACCGTGCACACGCGTGCTGAGCCCGACAGCCTCCGGTAGAAGCGACGCTCCACGAGCGGCAGGACCGTGCCCTGGGCGTGGATGACGTCAGGCCGGAGGGACTGGAGCGCTTCGCCTGCCGCTCCCAGTGCTCCAGCAAAGCGCAGGGCTTTCGTGGCCTTGGACTCGGAGGATCTGTAGCGGAACACCGGCATCACCTGAAAGCTCGGGGTCGACTCGAGCGGCTCGAACAGCGAGGACGTGACGACCGCGACGCGGTGACCGCGAGCGGCGAGGGCCTGAGCGAGGCAGTCCGTGTAGTCGGCAGTTCCCCCGACGCCGTAGAACTCGACGAGTCCGATGCGCAAGGGCGCGCTCGACGGCATCACCCCCGCAGTCACGGGATCCGCGCCGCCTCCACTGGGCCACGCACCGGCGCAGTCGCGCCGTCGCGTGCCCCCTCCTGATACCCCGGGAGCAGCGCCGAGATCAGCACCGCAAGCCGCCGTCCCCAGGAGCCCCAATTCAGAGTCCGCTCATAGGCGTCGCGGCTCGTGCGCACGAGCGCGTCGTAGTGCGGTCGGTCACGGAACAGCCCGGCGATCACCTCCGCATAGGCGTGCCCATCGGCCGCGGAAGGCAGCAGGATGCCGTTCTCGCCGTGGGTGACGGCCCCCG
>Ga0209219_1000041_pt1 | contig 25704 bp, 28 predicted proteins | sample BlaSpr_A8_OM1_M1_FD_187973 | JGI IMG/M metagenome (GOLD analysis project Ga0209219, IMG submission 187973) | Forest soil microbial communities from Thunder Bay, Ontario, Canada - Black Spruce, Ontario site 2_A8_OM1_M1 (SPAdes) (version 2) | ecosystem: Environmental > Terrestrial > Soil > Boreal... | reverse complement strand
TTTCCCATTGCAATACAAGGAACTTCGCCTTGTCAATGGGCGCGAATATCGTGGCGGCTGGCGTCTGCGTCCCAATAGAGGCCCAACGGCTTGTGCCATCGGCACAGCGCAACTTGGGCAAGACTGCGTCCCTGTTTGGAAACCGCATCGACGCTGACGGAAGCGACATGCGCCGGTGAAGCCTCCCTATGCATCAAAGCGGTCAGAACGCGACCAGCTCCGCTACCCCTTCGAGTACCTCAAGCGATCTCAGCCGAGGGACTCTGGTGTCTCGGCTATTAGGTTCACCATCGGCCCGTTGGGGTGGTCGTGAGTGAGCGATCTAACGGTCACTCGGAAACCGCTCCCTTCGAGGCGGGACACGATGGTGCCAATCGGGAGCCAGAATGAGCGTTGGGAGAGCCCACTCAACGGATCCCGAGCACCGAACTCGTCGTACCAATGACCAGCTACTCCTTCGTTCTCCGCATCGATTCGATCTTCGTCGGCGAAGTGCGTTGAAAGGTAAAGCCTTCCGGTGACCTGACTGAGGCTGTCGAGGAGCACCCAAGGGCGGGGGAGGTGATAGAGGAGGCCGCTGCAGAGCACTGTGTCGAAATGCCCCAGCTGCATCAGCGGCAGCATCTCGAGATTGCCAAGTCGGAACTCCGCGTTTTTGATCTTCAGCAGACGCTGCACAAACCGAGCTCTGTCGATGTTGCTTTGGCGGCCTTCGATGCCGAGGATTCTGGCGTTGGGGAGCCGACGCGCCAGCTGGAATGTCTGCCCGCCCTCCAGACTGCCCAACTCCAGGATGCTCCGAGCGTCTGGAAACGTCGAACAGAACTCGACGACGCGGTCGTCTTCATCCAACGAGATAGTGCCACCGTAGCTGCGCCCCTCTATGGAGAAGCGCGTTACCCAGGGCTTGCGGCGGTTGAATGCCCAGGCGACGTAGAGCTCGCGTGCCCTCGACGACCGTCTGCCCATGTGAGGGGGAGGTTACCAGTGCCTCCGGTATCCTCTGCGCAGCCCGAGCACGTGGCGAGGCAGACCCGCTTGAGGGACGCGGCGTGGATGCCTGAGCGCCCCATTATCGCGGCGCCACCTGACGCGCTAGGTTGCTAGCCCGTGGCTGATCCCCGAGAAGAGGTGCTCAACCTCGTGGGCGAGCGCCAGGACCGAGAGCACGGCGAGGGCGATCGTCACCAACATCACTCCGTACCTCGCAGACCCACGCAGCCGGCGACCGCCCCCATGCGAAATCGACAGCATCTGCCACCCCCCGGGTCGAAGCCCCTTCCGGCGCCGCGGCGCCATATCGTCTCAGTATTGGTTATCATCGAAATTCGCAAGCGTCGCAGGGCTCCGCCGGCCGAGGCAACGGTCGTGTCCGTGCCTGCAGGTGGCCGATCCTCCGTCGTGTCGCCTCTAGATCCTTGAACCACAGACCCTTGATCTCGACATATGCCTGCTGAGCCAATTACGCCCGGTCGCGCCGCTCGTACGTGACGTGAAACATAGGAATGCGTAAGGGCAACGGTCCCCGTGGGTCTTTACTGTAGATGTTCGGTTCTGGGGCCACATCGATGTTGGGCTCCGCGTCCTCTTCGGCGGCAACTGTGTAGCCATGGGCTTTCAGCCGCACAGCGTCCTCTTCGTACTCGGAAGTCGTCCAGTACTTTCGTTGCACGGTATGGGGGTAGGCATTCCGGTTTGCCCACTTGTCGAGGTCGCGCTTGTAACGCCAGTCCCGGAGCGCACCCGCTAAGGTCAACTGAACGACCCCTCCATGTCGAGGGTGGCGGGAGCCAAGCGTCCTGGTCGCAGGTGGCAGTAACAGTGGGGTTGAGGAGGTGTATGAGGCACGAAATGGTGAGTCCGCAGCGGTGAGTGTCGAGTTGAACAACCATACAGTGACCGGCCGGTGACGATCATCGGGAAACAGCTTCACCCAGGTCTCTGGCGCGTGAACGCGGAAACTCAGTCCTGGCCCTGGCCGCCGTCCACAGTCAAGACGACGTTGCCGACCTTCTGCCTCGTCTCGACGTAGCGAGCCGCGTCGACCACCTGTTCCATCGGATACCGCCCGTCGATGACCGCCCGGTAACGGCCGGTCTCCATCAGTTCCTTGACGAGGAGGACGTTCTGCTTCGTGTAGTGCGGCGGGATCTTGAAGATCGCCTTACGGTCCCCGAAACGAGCGGTCCAAAGCCCGAGGAGCAGGTTGCCGAGGCCGTCGGTGGCGAGGTAGCGGCCGCCCCGCCTCAGCGAGCCTTTGCAGCGGCCGAAGGATTGCTTGCCGACGGCATCGAGGATGACGTCGTAGGTCTCGCTGTTCTTCGTGAAATCTGCCAGCGTGTAGCTGTGTCGGTTCATCCCACTCATTCTTAAACGTCTCCGGGTGCTCGATAGATCACCAGCCCCGCTGGGCATCTGCTAGCCGTACCGAGGTTCGGAAGACCTGGCATCGAGGCAAGCCTCGCCTCGAGTCATAGAACTTCGCTTTCAACAACCGACGATCATCCTGATCGACCATCCTCCTGATGAGGATTGGCTGCACTGCCGCGTGAACAGTCGAGAATGACGGCATCGTCGAGGGTCGCTGAACGATCGCTGCAATTGACACTACGCGGCGGTTGGCAGACGCGCATACTGACCGTCCTGCCTCTGTAGTGGGCGCTGCGTCGCGGTTACGGTCACCCAGAGACGCCATCGGCGACCCGTTACGGGAGGTGACTTATGCCTAAGTACGCGATCATGGGTGGATACACGGCCGAGGCCTGGGCCCGGTTCATCGAGAACCCGGGTGACCGCTCGGAAGCTGTCAGCAGAGCGGTCGAGGCCGTGGGAGGCAAGCTCGATTCTATCTACTGGTGCTTTGGTGAGGACGACTACCTGCTCATCGCCGATTGCCCGGACGACGTTGCCGCCGCCGGTGTGTCCGTAGCACTAGGTTCCAGCGGGGCGCTGAGGAACCTGCGGACGACCAAGCTCATCGAGGCGAGTGAGCTCAGGCAGGTGTTGGCGAAGGCGAAGACAGCGGCGGCGGTCTACGTGCCGCCGGGAGTCAGGCAACCGGCTGGAGTCGGTTGACGCTTAGACCAACGGGCTGAGGCGGGGAACGACCCCTACCTCAGCCCTCTCGCTCCGCATTTCGCTTAGTAGATAAGGCATTTGGTCGGATAACATCGACAATATCGCGCCGAAACGGACTCCTCGTCGGGATCGTCTGATGCCATCGGAGATGCCGATCACCTCGAAAGGACGGGGACACACGGCGCCGTGTCAGGCGACGCCAGTTGCGTCCCGCGACCGATCGCGATTCGCAGCGATCCAGGTGAAGGGCTGGACGGCACCGCCGGGAGTCACGTGCTCCTCGCGTCGTGACTCAACCACCGTGAATCCGTCGAGGAGCCGTTCGAGATCTGTGGCGTCGTAGCGCGCCACGGGCAGACCCGAGCAGCGTTCCGGCCCGTCGGACGCGAACGTGGCGATGATCACCGCCCCAGAGTCGCCGAGCGCCTGTCGCATGGTCGTCAGGTACTTCGCCCGTTCTGCGGCGTGCGTCAGGAAGTGGAATACGGCGCGATCGTGCCACAGCGCATATTGGCGTTCCGGCTGCCAGGTCATGAGGTCCTCGCGCACAAAGCGCACTGGAGTCGAGTCACCGAGGCGGCGGCGAGCGATCTCCAGCGCCGTCGATGACACGTCGAGGACGGCGAGGTCCGTATAGCCCTGAGCTAGGAGCCGATCGACCAAGAGGGACGCGCCACCGCCGACATCGATGACCGCCGCTCCCTTCGGCACCTGGAGACGGTCGATAAGCGCCAGCGACATCGCGGGTTCGGGTTGATACCAACTCACGCCGGTCGCTCCAGCGTCGGAGTAGCGGCGGTCCCAATGTCGAGGTCCTCCGTCCGCGTGCACCGGCTGTGAATGCATGGCACCCAAAGTGTGCACCCCGCAGGATGGATCAACGCGCAGCAACAGCCGTCAGGAGCGGCTCTGCGGGCAGGGCGTCGGCGCGATATCGTTCATCCAGTGAGCACGCCCCACGAATCGGATGGAATAGCACCACATTCGGCTTCGGGTCAAACGGGGGTGAGCATTGACGCTCTCCTCGATGATGCGCGGGCGGGCCTCCGTCGTTTGGAGCCACGGGAGGCGTTCAGCGCGGCGCGGTCGGGGGCGCTCCTCGTTGACATACGACCGTTCGAACAGCGCCAGCGCGACGGCTCGATTCAGGGCGCGCTCGTTATCGATCGCAATGTTCTAGAGTGGCGGTTGGACCCAAAGTGCGACTTCCGGGACTCGTCAGTGGGCACCCACCAACAGGTCGTCATCATCTGCAATGAGGGGTATTCGTCGAGCCTCGCGGCGGCGACGTTGCGGGTGCTCGGACGTGACGCCACCGACGTCATCGGTGGCTTCCAGAATTGGCTCCTGAGTGGTCTTCCGGTGGCGCGCTGAGCCAAATTCGTATCCGACGCGCTCATCGCGGCTACCGACTTGCACGAGATCTCGCTCCCGAGCACCCACGATGTCGAATTCGGGCCGGCCTGTTTGTCATAGCGTCATAGGAGGTTCACTCATGAAGTACGTCTTCCTCTTCTGTGGCACGCCGGCGGACCAAGTGGCATTCGAGGCACTGTCACCGGACGAGCTGCGCGAGCGGTACGCGCAGGTCGGGCGATGGTTCGCCGCCAACGCCTCCAAACTGGGCAATGGCAACCAGCTCCAAGGGCCGGAGACGGCCACCACAGTGAGCTTCGCCGCTGAAGGCGCGACTCACGTCAAGGACGGCTTGTTCCTCGAGGGCAAGGAGATCGTTGGCGGCTACACTGAGGTGAGCGTCGCCGACTTAGGCGAGGCACTCGCCATCGCGAAAGCATGGCCGGGCGGCGGGACAATCGAGATTCGGGCGGTGGTGGAGCAACGGTGACCTGGTGAAAGGCGCCGCCGTGACCGAGTGGCCGTTGGTCGAGGTGTTCCGCGAAGAGGCGGGTCACATCACATCGACGCTAATCCGGCGTTTCGGCGACTTCGACCTCGCCGAGGAAAGCGCTCAGGACGCGTTGGTGGCCGCGCTGGAGACGTGGCCCGAAAGTGGCGTGCCGGAGCGCCCGGCGGCGTGGGTTCGCGATGCTGCAGGCAGGCGCGCAGTGGGTCAACGTCGGTCTGATCCTCCATCAGACCGAGCCTGGGGACCGGCTGGAGTCGGCTGCGGCCTGGAACGCGCTCTCTTCACGCACCGGGTGCGCATGCGATCAGCTAGTGACGTCGATGGCGAGCTGCTCGGGTGGTTGCGCGCTGCATACGACGCCGGGGCCTGACCACATTCGGACTCGCTCCAACGCCGTGGCCTTCGAAGTCAATCGTGATGGTCAGGCGTGAATGGATTTCGCTGAGCGGTTCGACGGTGACGTCGACGTCGGTACTAGCGGTAGTCGGAGGCATTCAGCTGCCCTCGCCGAACAGCGCGGCATAGCGGGCCAAATACAGCGGCCATCCGGCGTCGTCGGCGACGCCCTCGGCGACGGACTGCCATCCCGGGCCGTGCCGGTCGATGTTGCGGTGCTCCAGCTCCAGTCGGGTGCGCGCCGGCGTCTCGGCGACGAAGCGGACCTCGACCTCGCTGGTGTTGTCCGGCTCGGTCTCGATCTGCCACTGCGGGCTGATGTCCCAGCTGAACACCACACGGTCTGGTGGTTCGTAGACGAGAACGCGTGCCCACCGGCACTCGCTTCCATCGACGCCCCGGTCATAGATGTGGCCGCCAACCCGCGGCTCGAAGGTGGTCTCGGCGATCGCCGCTCCGAGCAGATTGTGCTCTGGCGGTTTGAAGTCGCCGAACCGCTCGGTAAATACGCTGAAGGCCCGCTCGATCGGCGCCTCAACGACGATCTGCGTGCGGACCATGGCGGCCTCTGTCTGGGTCATGACCTCTCCTCGGTGGGTTGTTCGACGGCGTCCTTGTAGGCGGCCAGCGCTCGGTTCCAGAACACATCGAGCTGGTCGCGTAGTGCGCCCACGCCGACGGGGTTGAGCCGGTAGATCCGGCGGGTGCCAACCGCACGCTCGCTGACGAGTCCCGCGTCCTTCAGCACCTTCAGATGCTGCGACACCGCCGGCCTGCTGATCGGTAGTTCGTCGGCCAGTTCGCCGACGGCTCGCGGTCTTTCCGCCAGGCACGCGAAGATGGCGCGTCTGGTGCGATCTCCCAGTGCGCCCAGCGCCTCCCCGGATTGGTAAGTGAACACGAACGGTAAGTGTACCCCTACCTAAGGCCTCGGCGTCAAGACAGCGTGATGTCCTCACTCGAAGTCAGACGATGGCGGAGTGCTGGACTGAGGCCGGTTGCGGGTTCGCGGTTTCCGCGGACGGCCTGCATCGCTCAGACTGCGGTTCATGAGCGCCGGTCTGTTCGGGGATCGGGCGCGTTCCCCCTCGCCTCGTCCACGATGGAGGCCGTGAGCCGGTTCAGGTCGGTCAGTCGCTTCCTTGGGGAGTCGCCAACCCGAGGCATCGCCCGGCGGAAAACGTCGACGGGGACGGTCCGATTGCAGGCTAGGTACCATGTGCAATAGTACCCAACACACCCGCGAACTCCCGGAGAGGACTATTCCTCGCAACCGGATGGCCGCTGGCGTCAGCATTCCAGGAGCACGAATGAAAGTAACCAAAGTCGACGTCCGCGTTGTGTCGGTCCCGTTCACGCACCCGGAAACGTGGCGCTTCGGGCGGATGTGGGGACTCACCAACGCCATCGTCGAGGTGCACACTGACGAGGGCATCAGCGGAATAGGGGAGGTGCCGGGGAGCCCGCTCATCGCGCTCGTGCGGGATGCCTTGCAGTCGTCGGCCGACTGGATCGTCGGTGAAGACCCGTTTCGTGTCACCCAGTTCTTGCGCCGGGCATCCAACCGCGGCTGGCACCACTATCCCTACCTTGGCAACGCGGCCACGGCCGGGATCGAGATGGCTCTGTGGGACATCTGCGGCAAGGCGTTGGGATGTCCGGTCCACCAGTTCTTCGGGGGACTCGACACCGAACTGGTGCCTTTCTATTGGTACATCTGGGTCCAGGACCGTCAACCTGAGACCGCCCGCCAAGAGGCGGCCGAAGGGGTCGCGCGCGGCTTTAAGACGATGTACATCAAAATCGGGTTCGATCTGAAGAACGACCTTGCGCTGGCCCGTGCCATCAAAGATGAGGTCGGCGACGACATCGCGGTGCGGGTGGACGCCAACGAGGCCTGGTCCGTGTTCGAGGCGATCGACGCGCTGCAGCGCTTCGAAGATATCGGTGTCGAGTTTGTCGAGCAGCCGATCAACATGCACGACATCTCCGGGTTGGCGGACCTACGTGAGCGATCCAAAACCCGTATCGGCGCCAATCAGTCGGCGTGGCTCCCGTGGCAGGTGCCCGAGGTGCTGTCGCGCCGGGCGGCCGACGTCGTCGTCACCGATCCGCACCAGCTGGGCGGTCTCGTCCCCTTCCGGGATGCCGCGGCCCTCTGTGAACTGGCGGGCGTGCCGATCGTCAAGCACGCCTTCGCCGATCTGGGTATCACGACCATCGCCACCGTGCACGTGTTGGGCACGATGGCTTCACCCCAGCTCGGGCATCAGCAGTTCCTGACGATTTTGGCGCACGATCTCCTGACCACTCCCGTGAAGTTCATCGACGGCGCCATACCGGTTCCCACCGGCCCGGGTCTGGGTATCGAGCTGGACCGCGAGGCGCTGACCTTCTACGAAGGCGTGTACCGCGACTACGGCGAGTTCCAGGGCTACGGGCCGATCACCCCGCAGTCCCCGCTGCCGCCCGACCTGCGCGTGCCGAATCGCTGAACGTGCAGACCTTCGGTCCCGAACTGATCAAGTACGTCTACAGCCCGCTCCACGAGCCGATCGGGTCGGTGCGAGCCGGAGAGCGCTTCCTGGTCGACACCGAGGACTGCTTCACCGGTATGTACCGCGACCCGGCGGATTTCAACGCCGAATCGGCGGCATGGGTGGAGGAGAACCTCAACGGCGTGACGGGGCCGATCAACGTGGAAGGCGCCACGCCCGGCGGTGCCATAGAGATCCATATCGAAGACGTCACGGTGACGACGCCGGGCACCCTCGTGGTGAGCCGATGCCAGTCATTGTCGCCGGCCGATTGGTGGCATGAGGAGGATCACGCAGTCTCCCTGGAGATCGTCGGCGGCATGATCCGCCTGCGCGACGGCTGGTCGGTACCGATTCAGCCACTGATCGGCTGTCTGGCCTCGGCGCCTCGCCGCGAGACGGTCCTCAGTCGTCACGAAGGCGACTACGGGGGTAATCTCGATTGCCGCGAGGTGACGAGCGGCGCCACCGTCATCCTTCCGGTCGAGGTGGCCGGGGCGTTCCTCTACTTCGGCGATTGCAAGGCCGCCATGGGCGACGGGGAGATCACGGCGGCACCGGAGGTGGGCACCCGGATCACCGTCTCGGCCATGCCGGTCCCTCGCCCGGTCTCCATGCATGCGCCACGCGTGCGCAGCGACCACCGACTCACCACGATCGTGTCGGGCATCTCGCTGTCCGACGCCTGCCGGCTGGCCTTCCGGGAGCTCAAGCTGTGGCTCCAGGATGAATGGCGACTGACCTCCGACGAGGCTGCCGTCGTCATGGGCATCGGTGCGCACTGCGGGGTGGGCCAGGTCAGCAATGTGCTGCACACCGCAAAGTGCTCCATCGACCGGGCTCTGCTCCCCCCAGCCTGAACGTCGAAGACTGCTCGGCACTCGGGCCTCATGCGGGGCTCGGCACCCCGCCATGTACCATGTCACACGTTACTTCTGGAGGTGGAGACCTTGGATAGAAAACCCTGGCAGGGCGTCCTGGTGGCCAACCCTCTTTCGTTCGACCAAGACCTCGAGATCGACCTCAGCCACTACAGCGAGCACATCGCCTGGTTGGCTGCTTCGGGCTGCGACGGGATCACCCCCAACGGATCGCTGGGTGAGTACCAGACCCTGACCCGTGAGGAACGGAGCCGGGTGCTCGAAGCCGCCGTAGCGGCAGCGCCCCCCGGATTCGCGGTCATCCCCGGCGTGGCCGCCTACGGTTCCCGCGAGGCGGTGTATTGGACCGAGCAGGCTGCACGGGCCGGGGCGCCCGCCGTGATGCTGCTCCCGCCGAATGCCTACCGGGCCGACCAGAAGAGTGTCGTGGAGCACTTCCGTGCGGTCGCCGCCGTCGGGCTTCCGGTGATCGCCTACAACAACCCGTTCGACACCAAGATCGACCTGGTCCCCGAATTGCTGGCTCAACTGTTCGCCGAGGGGCTGATCGTGGCGGTCAAGGAGTTCGCCGGTGATCCCCGTCGGGGTTACGCCATCCGTGAACTGGCGCCCGAGCTCGACGTCATGATCGGCTCCGACGACACCGTCATCGAGTTCGCAGTCGCCGGGGCCAAAGGATGGGTGTCGGGGTACACCAACGCGTTCCCGCGCTCCTGCGTGCAGCTCTACCAGGCGGCGATGGATGGGGAGATCGACCAGGCGCGCCTCCTGTACGGCCGCCTCCACGCGTTACTGCGGTGGGACTCCAAGACGGAATTCGTCCAGGCAATCAAGCTCTCGATGGATCTTGTCGGTCGCTTCGGGGGCCCGTGCCGCCCACCACGGGGCCCTCTCTCGGCCGAGAACAGCGCGCTCATACGTGAATTGACCGAGAGGGCGATGGCCGATGGCCTCACCTGATCCGGGCATATGGCTCCAGTCGTTTTCACCCCAGGCGCCGGGCGATCTCATCGGCGAATATCGCACCTTCACTCCGGAGGACGTCGCGGCAACCGTGGTGGCGGCTCGTGCGGCTCAGCGCGAATGGTGGTCCATCGGCGCGGCAAAGCGGTCGGCCGCGCTCGGGGCTGGTGCCTCTGAACTTCGGGGCCGGCGTGTGGAGGCGGTTGCACTCATCGTCCGCGAAGTCGGCAAGCCGATCGGCGAGGCCGGCGGCGAGGTAGCCCGGGCCATCTCGATCCTGGAGTACTACGCCCAGGCATCCTTCGCCGCGCTGGGCGAGCTGTACCCGCCCTCACTTCGCGGTCTTCTCTATTCGGAGCGGCATGCCCACGGCGTCGCCGGGTTGATCACCCCGTGGAACTTTCCACTGGCAATTCCTCTCTGGAAGGCCGCGCCGGCATTGGTGGCCGGCAATGCCGTCGTGCTCAAGCCCTCTCCCGACGCCACCGGTTGTGCCGCGCTGCTGGCCGAGATTCTGCAGTCCCATCTCCCCGAGGGGCTGCTCACCGTGACCCCGGGGGGTGCAGCCACGGGAAAGGCAGTCGCCGATCAGGTCGATGTGGTCTCCTTCACAGGATCGGTGAAAGTCGGCCGCAGCGTCGCCGCCGCGGCGGCGCTCCGTGGCATACCCGCCCAGTGCGAGATGGGGGGCCAGAACGCGGCGATCGTGCTCGAGGACGCGGACGCGCAGGCCACCGCGACCCTCATCGCCGGCGCCGCCATGGGCTACGCCGGCCAGAAGTGCACGGCCACCCGGCGGGTGATCGTGGTGGGACGCAACGACGACTTCGTCAGCGCATTGGCCGCCGCTGTCGCAGGCCTCAGCCCCGCTGACCCCGTTGACCCGGCGACGGTGGTCGGACCGGTGATCAACGAGCGGGCCATGGCCACTGTGCAGAGCGCCGTGGAGACGGCCCGGAAGGACGGCGGTCGGATCCTGAGCGGTGGAGAACCCCTCTCAGGTGAGGGATGGTACGTGCGGCCGGCCCTGGTCGATGGGCTGGACCCCGACCACACGCTCAATCAGGAGGAGACGTTCGGTCCGTTTGCTGTCGTGCAACATGCCGAGAATCTCGGTCAAGCCATCGCGCTCGCCAACGGCGTCCGCTTCGGCCTGGTCACCTCCGTGCACGGGCGCGACCTGGACGATGTCCTCTCGGCCATCGGCGGGCTCGACACCGGGCTGATCAAGGTTAATGCGGCGACCACCGGCGTCGATTTCTACGCGCCGTTCGGTGGCGAGAAGCTCTCCAGTTACGGCCCGCGCGAGCAGGGGATGGCGGCGCTCGCCTTCTACGGCACCACCCGGACCATCACGGTGGCGCCGCACCGGCCATGAGCCGGCGACTACTCGTCGCGACCCGCCCACAGCCCACGGGTGTGGTTGATGTGCCTTCTCATGAGCTCGGATGCGGCCTGGGCGTCGCCAGCGCGCAGCAGGCTGAGCAGTTCGTGATGCTCACGCGCTGACGCGACCAATCGTCCGGACTGGATCAGGTCGTTCAACCCGAAGAGGCGGGTCTGGCGCCGCAGGCGGTCGACGAGATCGGTCAGGCGAGGATTGGCCAGCGTCGAGGTCAACTCCACGTGGAACATGCGGTCCGAGTCCAGGTAGGCGATGAGATCGCCATGCGCCGCAGCTTGCTCAATGGCGTCGGCCATCGGCGTCATGGCATCGAGCGCCCCGGGCGAGATCGATGTGGCCACTTGGGCCACGGTCGGGACCTCGAGCAGGAGGCGGATCTGCGAGATCTGGTCGAGGTCCGCCTCGGACATCTCGACCACCCGGAAGCCCCGGTTGCGCACTACTGCGACGAAGCCCTCCTTCACGAGGTCCAGCATCGCCTCCCGCACCGGCGTGGCCGACACGTTGAACCGCTCGCCCAGGGCGGGGGCGGAGTAGATCTCGCCCGGCTGTAACTCGCCGGCGACCAACGCCGCTTCGAGAGCCCGGGTCACCTGTTCCCGGAGGCTGCCTGCCTTGATCGCAGCGATGTGGCTCCCGCCCGCCTTCCGGTCGTGATCGATCGAGACCATGGCCGCCTCCCTTCTGTGGATGCGCGATGTGACGTTACAACGGCGACGGCAAGTCTCCCGTAATTAGGAGAACTATGCATGTGCTATGTGGCATAGTACCGTGTGCCGATTTCGCCCTTGACCACAAGGAGTGATGGCCATGTCGACAGCGAAGCAAGCCGCGGGGGGCAGGGATGACTGACGCGATCGCGTCCGCTGACGTCGGGCAATCAAGGGGTGATCAGCCAACGCTGGTAAAGGACGGGATGGGCCTCAGGGGATCGGTCATCTTCGCCATGTCGGGTGCCGCCCCCGGACAGACCATCGCCATCACCCTGGCACTGCTCGTGGCTACGGCCGCCTACGCAACCATCCTGCCGATGATCATCACGACGGCAGGGTTGCTGTGCATCGCCGTCTCGTTCCACCGGCTCAACATGTGGCGGCAGAATGCGGGCGCCACCTACAACTGGGTCGCCCGGTCGGTCAACCCCTACTTGGGCTACATGGTCGGCTGGCTCATGTTGGTGGCCTTCGGTGGGTTCGTCCTCATTGACGTGATCACCATCGGACCGAGCGTGCTCTCGCTGCTCGGCCTCTCGCCCAGCAACCAACTGGCTAGCGCGTTGGCCATCGTCATCATCGGCTCCCTGCTGACGACGACCGCGGTGGTGGGCCTGCGACCCAGCGCGCGCCTTCAGCTCACCGTAGGGCTGATTGAATACTCGATCCTGCTCGTCTTCATCGTGTGGGCTTTCATCGCCGTCTACATCGTCCACGCGTCGGGAACGGTGTCACCGACAATCCATTGGCTGAGCTTCGCCGGAGATGGTGGATCGTTCTCCGCATCCATGATCATCGCAGTCGCCGCCGTTGCCGGCTGGGACGCCGGCATCTACGTCAACGAGGAGACGGCACGGCCAGAGAAGAATCCGGGACTGGGCGCCGTCATCGGCGTCGCCCTGATCGGCTTCCTCTTCATCACCATGTTCGCCACGTTCCAGGGCGTCGGGTCCTTCTCGGACCTGCAGGCCAACGCAGCGAACGGGGCGGCCTTCGTCGGGCAGCGCCTCGGCGGCACGGCGGGCAACAAGATCATCTCGCTCGCCGTCGTGCTTTCCGTGCTCGGGACTACCCAGGTTGCCATCATCGGCACCTCCCGCTTGATCTACTCCATGTCGCGCGACAAGGTCCTGACACCCCGTCTGGGCCGCATCAGTAGGCGGTTCCGTACCCCAGCTTTCGCCACAACGCTGCTCGGCGGGGTCATGATCCTGTTCGGTGTCATCGACATCTACCAGTCGTCGGTGGCCACCGCGATCGCCGATCTCATCGCGGTGAGCGGCTTCCTCTACGCCGCCTTCTACGCCATCACGGGCCTCGCCGCGGCCTGGGTCTACCGGCGCTTCATCCTGCGGTCCGCCAAAGATGCGCTCATCTTGGGACTCATGCCGCTTGCGGGTGCCGGGCTCCTGCTCTGGGTGGGCGAGAACGGCGCGGTGAACTTGACGACACCCGAACGCTTCATCCTCATTGGGCTAGGCGTGCTAGGAATCGTCTTAATGATCATTGCGGCCAAGCGCTACAAGGCGCCCATCTTCCGGACCAAGGTGGAAGCGGCGAAAACCGACCAGGCGACGTTGCACGTGGGGGCCGATTGAATGCTGAGGTTGGCCAGAACGAAGGGACGGTGAAGGTCCACTGCAGAGGCTAGACGGGCAGGTCGCGGTTGTCACCGGAGGGGCCAGGGGTATCGGGTTCGGGATCGCATCGGTACTGCGATCCGAAGGTGCTGAGCTTGTCATTGCTGACGTTGACGAGGCGATGGCCGAAGAAGCGGCGGTGAACCTCGGCGCCAACGAGCGACACGCCCTCGCCGTCAAGGTGGACGTCACCGTGCGCACGGAAGTCGAGAACGTGGCGGCGGCCGCCATGGCGCGTTGGGGCCGAATCGACATCCTGGCCGCCAACGCCGGGATCTACCCGCACATCCCCCTCACCGAGATCGACCAGACACGGTGGGACCACCTCATGGCCATCAATGTGCGGGGTGCGCTCTTTGCCGTGCAGTCCTGCCTGGCGCCAATGAAGTCCCGTGGGTACGGACGCATCGTGCTTACGTCGTCCATCACCGGCTCGGTGACCGGGCAGCCCGGTTATGCCCATTACGGGGCTTCGAAGGCGGCCATGCTCGGCTTCATGCGCACGGCGGCACTCGAGGTCGCCAGCGACGGCATCACCGTCAACGCCGTGCTCCCGGGAAATATCGCCACCCCCGGATTCGCCGAGCTGGGTCCAGAGCACCGACAGAGCATGCTCGCGGCCATCCCGCTGGGGATCTTCGGGGAGCCCGAAGACGTCGGCTGGGCGGTGCGCTTTCTCGCTTCGAAAGAAGCCCGCTACATCACCGGCCAAACGCTCATCGTCGACGGGGGCCAAGTGCTGCCCGAGAGCTAACGCACCACCTCGGGTCGTAGCAGACCGATCACGACGATGACGCGCCTGCGCATGGACGGCTCACACATCCTTCTGTTGACTTCTTCTATGTGGACAATGGACCGCGCCTCCCCGTATGGGATCGGCTACCTCACATCAGCTATTTGCTGCTCCCAGCGGCGGTGGGAGTCCCCCTTATCCTCCCGACAGCAGGGAGCCCCGTAAGCCCCGAGGTGGCGTCGGTGCTGTCGCCATCCCGATCGTCGCGCAGCTCCGCATGTGGTCCCGTCGACAGTGGCGAATGGCTGGCATCCGGCTACTGGTGTCGTTCCTGCTCAGGGGATCGTCGGACGAGACACTTCCTGGCGCGTCGGTCGGCCGCGGGACACCTGTCGAGCGTTTGACATGTGACCTCATGCCCGAAGCGATCGGTCACGTGACCCTCTGGGCCAGGAATTCCTCCCAGGTGCGGCGGCTTCCGGCGTGCTCGCCCGTCGCGCATTCTGGAACCAACAAGCCGCCGGCCTGCACCCGGCTCAGTCCTGGCAGCCAGAACTTCATACGGACCCGCTGGCCGGGCTTCGCTGCCCTCCACTCCGGCCATGTGACGGTAGTGGAGTTCATAAGTGCAGTGTGGCGGCGTCTGCGCTCATTCGCGCTGTGCGTCGGCGGTCCCCGGAGCGCCACTCCGTGTGGCCGTGTTCAGCGCGGCTCCGGGCCGAACCGTCGCGGAAAGGCGCGAGAATAGGGGCTCAGTGCCTGGGCGAGACAACAAAGACAAAGCGGGCGACATTTTCGCCCGCAGCGAGTCGCTGTTCGCACGTAAGGCGCCCTTCGCAAAGCCCTTCCCATCGGTGAAGCACGCCGCCATTGAGGTCACGGAGCAGGACGCCGCCAGGCGGCCGGCCCGGCCGTGAGCGACCCGAACCCCTACGGCGAGCTCCTGCTGCTCTCCGGGAGCGGGAATCCCGAGCTCAGCGAGCGCATCGCCCGCGAGATCGGCATGACGCTCGCCGGTCTGGAGGTCACCCGCTTCGCCGACGGCGAGTTCGATGTCAAGATCGGTGAGTCGGTCCGCGGCCACGATGTCTTTGTGGTGCAGCCGACCTGCCATCCGGTCAACGACAACCTCATCGAGCTCTTCATCGTCCTGGACGCGCTGCGCCGGGCATCGGCGTCCCGCATCACCGCCGTGATCCCGTACTACGGGTACCAGCGCAAGGAGAAGAAGACCCAGCCTCGCGATCCGATCAGCGCCAAGCTGATGGCGAACATCATCGAGCTCGCGGGGGCGAACCGAGTGATCTGCGTCGACCTCCATGCCGAGGCGATCCAGGGCTTCTTCGACATCCCCGTCGACGCGCTCATCGCCACCAAGATCCTTGCTCGCAGGGTGCGCGAGCGGCACGGGCACGACGTCGTGGTCGTTGCCCCCGACAGCGGCGGCGTCGACCGAGCTCGCAAGCTCGCTCGCATCCTGAACGCGCCCATCGCGGTCATCGACAAGCGCCGACCGCGCGACGACACGGTCGAGATCGTCAATGTCATCGGCGACGTGAAGGGGGCGGAGTGCGTGATCATCGATGACCTCATCTCGACCGGGGGCACGCTGGCCAGCGCTGCGGTGGCGCTGCGGGCCAATGGGGCGATGGCCGTGGACATCGTCGCAACCCACGGCGTGCTGAGCGATGGCGCGATAGCGCGGCTGCACGAGGCTCCAGTCGACGAGATCTGCATCACCGACACGATCCCGTATCACAGCGGCAGCCACAGCTTCGACGACGCGCCCAAGCTTCGCATCCTCTCGGTCGCGCCACTGATCGCGGAGGCGATCGTGCGCGTCCACGAGGGACGAAGCGTGAGCGAGTTGTTCCGGTGAGCGGCTCGTTTTGTCCGACGGTGGAGCCTCGAGGGCGGCTCGATTGTCCTCGAGGAGTTTGGCTCCTCGATGTTGATCGGATGCACATCTGAGCAGCGCGACGAGTATGCGCGAGTCATCGAGATGGGGACTGCTGCCGAGTTGTACGCACTCGACCGCGAAGCATGCCCGTACTGGTGTAACCAATGTTCGCACTGCTACTGCTGGCGCGAACTTCCCAATACTGGCGCCCGCGCGCAGCCGTTCGGCCCAGGTGTCTGGGTACACTGGGGTCATCCGAGCCATCCGAAGTCTCCACGCCGACCGCAGTAAGACTATTCTGGACTCGCCGAATAGCCATGAGCAGCCTACCGTCAGCACCGTTCGGGAACCGCCTCCTTCAGGCTCTGCCTGCATACGAGCGCGTGGCACTGTCCGCCAATCTTCGGCCCACGAAATCCGCCCATGAAGACGGTGCTCTTCGAGCCGGGCGAGATCATCGAGTCGGTCCACTTTCTGCTCGACCGGGGGCAATGTAGCCGTGAACGGCGGCCTGTTCAAGTGACCAACTCGTGAGCAATGACACAGGCGCGGACACCGCCTATGGCGCGCTGCTCGCCAGGGTTGACCAGAGCGATTTCGGGGGTGCCTTGCGCAGCGTGTTCTTCGCTGACGCGGTCGGTCGCCCGCTGCACGTCGCGAAAGCCAGTTTGGATCTCTCGGCGGGGCAGGCCGCTGTAGCGATGCGTGCGGTCCAGCGCGCATGCGGCCGGGGAGACGGTGGTCCATTTGCTCCGGGCGACCACCGCTTTGCGGACCGGACGTGGCAAGCGAACCCAGCCTTCCGAGCTCTAGCCGAAAGTTACGTGTGCACAGTGAAATGGGCGAAGCACCTGATCGATACGTCACACGCTTCCGCCCCCCAGCGTGACAAGGCTCGGTTCGCGCTCGATCTCATGCTCGATGCGCTGGCTCCGACCAACGTGCCATGGACGAACCCCGCAGTGTTGAAAGAGGCTTTCGAAACGGGTGGCCAGAGCGTGATCGCTGGCGCGAGCAACTTCGTCGACGATTTGATTCACAACGGCGGGCGGCCACGTCAGGTCGACAAGACGTCATTCAGAGTCGGCAAGAACCTGGCGGCGACCCCGGGGCGCGTCGTGATGCGCAACTCGCTCATCGAGCTGCTGATGTACGAGCCACAGACCGATCTGGTCCACGCGCAACCGATCCTGTGCAGCCCACCGTGGATCAACAAGTACTACATCATGGATCTGGCGCCCGGCCGATCCTTCATCGAGTACGCGGTGCAGCACGGCTTCACCGTGTTCTGCATCAGCTATCGCAACCCCGACGCTTCGATGTCAAGGGTGAGTTGGGACGACTATCTGCGGCTCGGCTTGATGGCGGCGCTGGACCAGGTCAGCGAGCTCACCAGCTCACCGATAGTGAACATCGTCGGTCTGTGCCTCGGGGGGACGATGTCAACGATTGGCCTGGCTCACCTTGCGGCCAAGGGCGAGGCCGAGCGAGTGGGCTGGATGACAGTCACCAACACACTGGTCGACTTCAGCATCCCCGGCAAACTCGGGGTCTTCGCCGACCGCGAGAGCGTGACCCGCCTCGAACGGAATATCAAGCAGCGTGGCTATCTGGAAGCGTCCGCGATGGCGCAGACGTTCGACTGGCTTCGAGGCAACGATCTGGTCTGGAGTTATGTCATCAACAACTGGTATATGGGCAAAACGCCGCCCGCATTCGACCTCCTCGCCTGGAATGGGGACAGCACGAACATGCCGGCGGCGATGCACACGCAGTACCTGCGAGCCTGCTATGTCGACAACCTTCTGGTGCGCCCAGGTGCCTTTCGGATCGCCGGCACCCCCATTGATCTCGGCAAGATCCGGCAGCCGATGTACGTGCTGGGCGCCGAGGCCGACCACATCGCCCCCTGGAAGGGATCGTACTTGACCACCCAACATGTCGGCGGCGAGGTCCGCTACACGCTGACGTCGAGCGGGCACGTTGCCGGCATCGTCAATCCGCCGGGCAATCCCAAGGCGGCGTTTTGGACGCGACCGCATGCGGATCGCGGTGTCGACGCCGAGGCGTGGCGCGATGGAGCCGAGCGCGTGAGCGGGAGTTGGTGGGACGACTGGGTGGAGTGGGCCGCGCAACGGTCTGGGGAACTCGTGGCGCCCCCGCGCGTCCCCCCCGGCGAGCCGGCACCTGGGAGCTACGCCAAAGGCGAGGATGGTCGAATCTTCCAAGCCCGATCCTCAGCGCGCCGCGCCCACCGCGCTCGAACCGGTGCAGCAGCGAAGGGTCCGTGACTGAAGCCTGGTGGGTCAGGGGGAGCCGCGGGTCTCGGCAACGTTATGTCGACGAGCCTCATCGGGACTTCGACTTCGGCTTCGCTTTGGTCGACGCCGCCTTGGCCGCCGGCTTGCGCGCCGGGCGGGGCGGTCTCGGGCGATCCGTGGAAGGCTGCTGGGTGGCGACTAGGCCCCGGTAGACCTGGATCAGCGCTTGCTTTGCTTCCTGGGTCAGCCGCCGGTCGACTCGGATGGCGTCCTCGACGCTCAGACTGGGGCGTTCCACCGAGTCGTCGAGGAGGCCGGCCTCTCGGTACAGGGTCTCGGCGGACATATCGAGTGCGTCCGCGATGCCCTTGAGCACCTGGGCCGACGGCGTGTACACACCGCGTTCAATCTGGCTGAGGTACGGATTCGAGACCTTGGCCATCTCTGCGAGTTGGCGCATCGAGAGTGACATGAGCTCCCGTTGCGTGCGGATGAAGTCTCCGACTGACTTGAACGGTGGCGTGCGCGTAGACATGAGCCTATCCTAGCGCTTGGGGAGCCAAGTCGAAGGATGGTTGACATAAGCAGCGCCTGCTTGGTATACTAAGCACCGATGCGCCAATCCGTCATTATCCAAGGAGAGTACCCATGGCCGAGTATCAGACCTATGTGACCGACCTGCAGAAGCAGTTTCTGGACGCGATCCAGAAGGTGGGCGAGGTTCAGGCGAAGCTCATCGAGGCAGTTCGCGACGTGCCGGCAACTCTCGAGGGTGGCCAGCTGACCCCCGCCGAGTTGGTGGAGAAGTCGTTCGACTTCGCCACGCAGGTGCTCGACACCCAACGGGACATTACCCTCCGGCTCCTCAACGCCACCGGTGGGACACCGACCAAGACCCGGGGCAAGCAGCCCGCCTGACCTCGATACGGGTCGAGGCGGACTCGACCCGTATCGGACCGACGTGCGGGTGCTTCGCGCGCTGCACGCCGCTGGAATGTGTCTGGAGCGTCTGTTCCGACCCCGCGGAACGGTTAGTTATTCAACGCTTCCGAAAGCCTTGATCTCCTCAAGTTCTTGCGGCGACAGCTCGCGCGGTTGGTCGCCTTTCGCCACCTTCTCGGTCTGGACTTGGTGGCGGATACTCTCCACGATCTCTGGATTTGCCAGGGTGGTCACATCCCCAACATCGGTGAAGTTGGAGATCGACGCGATCACCCGCCGCATGATCTTTCCTGACCTCGTCTTGGGCATGTCGGGAACGATCCAAACATTGTGCGGACGTGCGATCTTCCCGATCTCACGGTCGATCGCTTCGACGATCTTCTTCTTGATTTCGTCGCTCGGTTGCACACCCGGCTTCAGCGCCACATACATTTCCACCGCGCGACCGCGAAGCTCGTCAATAACCGGGACCGCCGCCGCTTCGGCGATCTCATCGACCGTAAGGCACGCCGACTCAAGTTCCTTCGTTCCCAATCGGTGCCCGGCCACGTTGATCACGTCGTCGACACGACCGAGGATCCGTATGTAGCCATCCGGTGCCTGGACGGCGCCGTCACCCGCGAGGTACGGCCAGTCGTGCCAGTCCTTGCTCTCCGGGTCACGGCAGTACTTCCTGAAGTAGGTATCCACGAAACGCTCGGGTTGACCCCAGATTGTCTGGAATATGCCCGGCCACGGGTTGCGGATGCAGATGTTCCCTGCCCGACCGCTGCCCGGCTCGACGACCTTGCGATCCTCGTCGTAGATCACGGGATAGATGCCGAGGACCCCAGGGCCGCAGCTGCCCGGTTTCATCTGGTCGAGTGCCGGAAGCGTACTGCCCAGGAACCCGCCGTTCTCAGTCTGCCACCACGTGTCGACGATGACCGCTTCGCCTTTGCCCACGACCCGGTGATACCAGCGCCACACCTCCGGTTCAATGGGCTCGCCAACCGTCGTCATGTGCTTGAAGTGGTAGTCGTATTTCGCCGGTTCATCGGGACCGAACTTGCGGAGCATCCGGATTGTGGTGGGCGCGGTGTGGAAGATATTCACGCCGAGGCGCTCTGCGATCCGCCAGGGTCGGCCCGCGTCCGGATAGAGGGGCACCCCCTCATACATCACGCTCGTCGTCCCGAGCGACAGAGGACCGTACACGATGTACGAGTGCCCCGTGATCCAGCCGATGTCCGCAAAACACCAATACGTGTCTTCGGGATGAATGTCCTGGTAGTACTTTGACGTACCAGTGACGTAGGAGAGGTAGCCACCCGTGCTGTGGACACAGCCCTTCGGACGTCCGGTTGTACCGCTGGTGTACATCATGAAGAGCGGCGCTTCGGCCGGCATCGACACCGGCTCGACCATCTTGCCCGTGTAGTCCTTCAACAGCTCGTCGACGAAGAAGTCGCGACCTTCGACCATGGGAGTCTTGGAGCTGTACTGGCCGGGGTGGCGTCGCCACACCAGAACCTTCTCCACCTCGAGCCCCTGCTCTCGAGCCACTGCCACTGCCTCATCGGCCTTTGCCTTGTGGTCGATGAGTTCGCCGTTGCGGTAGTACCCATCCATGGTCACCAGGATGCGGCTCTCGGAGTCGGCCATCCGGCCTCCACAGGCCGTCCCGCTGAACCCGCCGAACACCTGATTGTGGATGACGCCGAGGCGGGCGCAGGCGAGCATCGAAACCGGGAGATCCGGAACCATCGGCATGTGGAAGGTGACGCGGTCACCGACCTTCACTCCGCCGAAACCGCGAAGGAGGGCAGCAAACTCGTTAACCCGTTTGTAGAGCTCCTGATAGGTGATCGCCTTGGTCTCCTCGGCTTCGGGCTCTGGGACCCATATGAGTGCTGCCTTGTTGCGGGCCTTCGGAAGGTGACGGTCGACACAGTTGACGCTGGCGTTGAGCCGACCACCGACGAACCACTTCCAAAACGGCGGATTGCTGGTGTCCAAAGTGGTGTGCCAGTACTTGTCCCAAGTGAGCAGATCCGCGTACTCCTTGAAGCACTCGGGGAAGTTCTCCTCGCGGAACCGCTCGCGGATGCTGGGGTCGCTGGCATTCGCCTGTCCGATGAACTTCGGCGGCGGGGCGAAGTAGTCCTCCTCGCGCCAGTGCACCGCAATCTCTGATTCAGTGACCTGCACTTCCACTGCCATTAGCCGACCTCCGACTTACCGCTAGACCGCGTCGCTCCATCCCAGGGTGAAGGCCCCCACTCTAGCCTTCCGCCAGCAGCCTTGCAGCGACGGCGAACTCTCGAAGTTCAGCAGCCATCGTCGCCTGAGAGGTCAGTGCCTGGAGGTCACCTCGCGCAAGGGAGTCCCGGCAGAGCTCGCGTATCAGGCGGAGCGCCTCCAGGGCAATGGTGGGGAAAGTCTCAAAGGGCGCTCTCTCCGTTTCTCCCCGCAGCCGGGCGAACTCGCATACAGACTCCTCGTCGGGAGCGACGACCTCCAGCTGCACCAGCAGAACTGACAACTCCCCGATGATGTACTGCTCGGTCACCACCAACAAGCCCGGCTTGTGTGAGCGTATTCCAACACCCTGGTCGCCCCTCCGTCGCTCCATATTGCTTCGCTCCGTTGGGATGGTCAAGTTGGCCGTCGATTAACTCGGCGCTCCCACCCCCGCCTCGAAAGGACTATTTCAGCAAGATGCTCGAGCAGGCGCCGATCCCCGCCCAGACACCACTCTTCCTCATGTGCACCTAGCAGTACCACCGGACACCCGAAGGGCTGTGGACACAGCACGCTTTCGGAAGTGCCCAGTAACAAGAGCGATCCCTGAGAATTCGACCAAGCCTTGATTCGCCGGCAATGAATTCAGGCGCTACCGAGCGCGATGTCTGCCCCGCCCACGGCGCCGCCGTGGACTCCGTCCTCCGGTGGCAGCGACGCTATCACGCGCTCTTCAGAACAGCCCGCCGTTGACGGTGTACACGGCGCCTGTGATGTAAGCGGACTCGTCCTCGAGCAGGAAGCGCACCACTCTGGCGACTTCTTCTGGGCGGCCCAGGCGGTGTACCGGGACCTTGTCGACAATGCCTTGGAGAATCTGCTCAGGGATGGCGCCGACCATCTCGGTCTCGATGAAGCCAGGGGCCACGCAGTTGACGGTTATGCCCTTGCGCGCCGTCTCCAGCGCCAGGCTCTGACTCAGCCCGAAGAGGGCAGCCTTCGAGGCAGCGTAGTTAGCCTGGCCGATGTTGCCGGTCTGGCCGATCACCGAGCTGATGTTGACGATCCGGCCGCTGCCCCGCTCAAACATGTGGTCGAGCACCGACTTGATCATGTAGAACGCCCCGGAGATGTTAACTCGCATTACCTCGTGCCAATCGTCCAGGCTCATGCGCCGAACCGTCTTGTCGTGTGTGACCCCGGCGTTGTTGACCAGGAAGTCAACCCGACCATGCGCCGACAGGGCCTCTCCGACGACGCGGTCGCAGTCACCGGGGATGCCCACGTTGCCCTGGTGAATCGAGATGGAGCCGCCCATAGCGGTGAGCTCGTCGCGAAGCCGAGTAGCGGCGCCGACGTCACGGTTGTATCCGGCGGCCACGTGCGCGCCGGCGCGCACCAGTTCGCTGGTAATGGCGGCACCGATTCCCCGGGTTCCGCCGGTGACCACCGCGACGCGGCCGGCGAAGATGCCTGATTTCACCGGATTACGATCCGGCCGTCGTAGAGGTCGCTCGTCAGCTCGCTGTTCCTAGACCGAGGCATTGGCTGTCTGCCTATGGCGGACTGGCTCTGGAGTCGGATCGGCGACATCGAAGACGATGCGGCCCGAGACACGTCCCTGGAGCACATCCTCGATCGACTCGTTGACCTTGCTGAGGTGGCGCGTCTCACGGATGACCGTGGTCCGTCCGAGTGCATGGAGCTCGAAGACCTCGTCGAGATCCTTTCGCGTGCCGACGATCGAGCCGACCACAGTGATGCCGTTGAGGACCGTTTCGAAAATCGGAAGGCTCACGGCGTTATCTGGGGGAAGGGCGACGAACACAAGGGTGCCCTTGCGACGCAGCGAGCCAAATGCCTGCTCGAACGATCGCGGTGACACCGCCAATGCGATAGCCACGTGAGCGCCACCGAGGCGCTGGATCGCTCGCGCCGGATCTTCCTCCGCGGCGTTAACCGTGTAGTCGGCGCCGAGGCGCTTGGCCATGTCCAGCTTGTCGGCCGAGATGTCAACCGCCACTACCGTCGCGCCGGCGATCTTCGCGTACTGCAGTGCCATGTGCCCCAGGCCACCGATGCCGAAGATAGCCACGAGATCGGACGAGCGCGCGCCCGAGACCTTGACGGCCTTGTACGTCGTCACTCCGGCGCAGGTTAGCGCGGCGGCGTCAAAGGGATCCACGCCGGCGGGCACGACGCCGACGTAGCTGGCTGACGCCTTCGCGTACTGGGCAAAGCATCCGTCGATCGAGTACCCAGTGTTGAGCTGCTTCAGGCAGAGCGTCTCCCAGCCGGAGATGCAGTATTCGCATGTGCCGCACGCATAGCCGAGCCAGGGGATAGCCACACGATCACCTTCGCTGACCCGAGTCACGCCTGCCCCGATCGCGGTAACAATGCCGACACCCTCGTGGCCGGGGACAATCGGAAGTGTGGGCTTGACTGGCCAGTCGCCGTGGGCGGCATGAATGTCGGTGTGGCAGAGTCCCGACGCTTCAATACGGACAACCACCTCGCCGACACCCGGACTCGGGATGGGGCGTTCTTCGACGACGAGTGCCTGCTTGAACTGATGGACGACGGCAGCTTGCATGGGTGGCTCCTTAACGAATCGGTCGGCTCGTGCCTGCTATAGAGCGCTTCCAGTGAGCCACACCGGCGGCGGTGCAGCTATGGCCGTTGGTCATAAAACTCCTTTGCCGAAGGTCCCCTGCAACCCACCGACATGGACAAGGTCAGCGCCGTGTGGTTTGGTTTGGCCATCCAGCGCTCGTGCCGCGGAGGTCAGCCGTCGAGAACGTCCAACCAAACCCAACACACGCTGTGCCGCCGGCCGAGTGGGAAGCGCGCGCAGCATGCGCAGGGAGACCTCCTCGACCGAGCCGATGCCTTCGATCTCCGCGACCAGCCCTTGCTTGCGGTAGTGGTCCAGCACCGGCAATGTCTTCTCCAGGTAGACCGCAATACGCCGCTGGGCGGTCTCCGGCCGGTCGTCCGCGCGCACGATGAGGTCCCTGCCGTCTGCCTCGCAGCCCAACGGTCGGGGCTGGTCAGGCTCGAACCCGTAGCTTCGTCCGCAGCCCGGACAGGTCAGCCTGGTCGTGACGCGCCGGATCAGCTCAGCCTCAGGCACGTTCAGGTATAGGACCCGGTCGAAGCCGGTCGCCGTCGACGCCGCAAGCGCATCGAGCGCTCGGGCTTGCGGCACGGTTCGTGGGAAGCCGTCGAGTAGGAAGCCGTCCCGGCAGTCGCTCCCCCGTAGGCGCTCCCTGATGATGTCGATCATCAGCGCGTCCGGAACCAGGTCGCCGCGCTGCATGTAGGCCTGGACGCGCAGCCCCAACTCGGTCCGCTCGGCCAGCTCGGCTCGCAGGATGTTCCCCGTCGCGATGGCGGGAATGTCGAGGCGCGCGGCTAAGAGGTCCGCCTGCGTCCCCTTGCCACTGGCCGGCGCCCCGAGGAGCAGCAGATTCAGCCGTGGCCTGTCTCCGCGGACAAATGGTCGTGCTCGCCCCATCGGCAGGTCGCATTCAGTGGCAAGAATATGTGTATCGGGGAATCCGGACGCCTGGGGGCTGAGGACCGCGTCGACGACCGACGGGATTAGGATCGGTCGATCCTCGTCGACAGTTGCCGGCTTGAACCGGTGCACGACGGCAGCTTTCATAGGGCGACTCCTCGCGAATCAGTTGGCTTCGGCCCGGCTGGGACGGATCCCAGTAAACGCCCATCGCCCTGACCCGGACCATGGCCGTTGGTCACTTGACTGGCGCCGAAGGACCCGCCGGTTGCGGCGCTTCCAGAGTTCGGGCGCCGCCGCTTGCGGCGCCGTCCGTCACGCCAGCGACGCCGGCATTCCGCGCTCGTCGGCCGCTCGAGGAGGTCCTAAGCACGCTCGACCACCATGGCGATGCCCTGGCCACCCCCGATGCACATAGCCGCAATGCCCAGCTCGACGTCGCGGCGCGCCATCTCGTACAGGAGCGTGGTGAGAATGCGTGTCCCGCTGGCACCGATCGGATGACCCAGCGCAATTGCGCCTCCGTTGACGTTCACCCTGTCCTCAGGGACGGCCAGCTCCCGACACACCGCCACCGACTGAGCGGCGAACGCCTCGTTGAGCTCGAAGAGATCGACGTCACGAACACCGACGCCCGCCTTG
>Ga0209219_1000040_pt1 | contig 25828 bp, 22 predicted proteins | sample BlaSpr_A8_OM1_M1_FD_187973 | JGI IMG/M metagenome (GOLD analysis project Ga0209219, IMG submission 187973) | Forest soil microbial communities from Thunder Bay, Ontario, Canada - Black Spruce, Ontario site 2_A8_OM1_M1 (SPAdes) (version 2) | ecosystem: Environmental > Terrestrial > Soil > Boreal... | reverse complement strand
GTCCGTCCCTCGCCGATGACCGCCAAGACTGCCTGGTACCGCTGCTCAGTCACGCTCATGTACCTCATGCGCGCGACTGTGACCAATCAGCCGAAGCCGTTGGGACATCTCAGCCGAAGGTGCGCGACACATCAGCCGAAGCCCCTCAGCGACGCGTCACGCGAACTTTCACATTAGCCTGGCGCCCCCGGTAGGAGTCGAACCCACGGCCGTCGAGTTAGAAGCTCGCTGCTCTATCCGCTGAGCTACGGGGGCGCGTGGCGAGTCTACCCTCGCGAATTCGTCCGGGACGTCGACCACCGGGCCATATAATCGCGAGGCCTCCTCGCTGGCGATGCATGGTGGCCATAGCTCAGCTGGTTAGAGTGCCAGGTTGTGGCCCTGGAGGTCGCGGGTTCGAATCCCGCTGGCCACCCCATTCGCGGCGCGCCCGGTACAGTCCCGGCGATGGCACGCATACCGCAGTCCGACGACCACGTCGCCCGCAATCGCGCCGCCTGGAACGTCGACGCGGCGGAGTACGTCGACCACGGCAGGCGCAACTGGTCGAAGGAGCCCTCCTGGGGCATCTGGAGCGTCCCGGAACGCGAGGTCCACCTGCTCGACGATGTCGAGGGGCTCGACGCTATTGAACTGGGATGCGGCACCGCGTACGTCTCCGCATGGCTTGCCCGGCGAGGTGCCCGGCCGGTGGGCATCGACATGTCGGAGAACCAGTTGGCCACCGCCCGCACTCTCCAGGACGAGCACGACCTCCACTTCCCGCTGATCCACGGCAATGCCGAAGCGACGCCGCTTGCCGACGCCAGCTTCGACCTGGCGATCAGCGAGTACGGCGCCGCGATCTGGTGCGACCCGTATCGCTGGATTCCGGAGGCCGCGCGACTCCTCCGTCCCGGGGGACGCCTCGTCTTCCTCGGCAATGGTGCGTTGCTGATGCTGACCGTGACCGACACCGACGCTGAGGGGCCGGCGGGCACGACGCTGCGTCGCGACTACTTCGGCATGCACCGGTTCGAGTGGCCGGACGAGGACGGCGTGGAGTTTCATCTCACCCACGGAGACTGGATCCGGCTGCTTCGCGGCTCGGGCTTCGAGATTGAGGACCTGATCGAGCTGCAGGCTCCGGACGGCGCAACCACGCGCTATCCCTTCGTGACCCAGGAGTGGGCGAGGCGCTGGCCATCCGAGGAGGTGTGGGTGGCGCGCCGGTCAGCCGCTAGACTGCCCGCGCATGACTGAGCAACACTGGACGGTCGTCGACGAGTACCTCACCGATCAGCTCCAACCCGACGACCCGGTGATCGAGGCGGCGATCCAGGAGAGCGCGTCGCTGCCACACATCGCGGTGGCCCCGGCGCAGGCGCAGTTCCTCCACCTCCTCGTCCTGGCACTGCACGCGCGCAGGATCCTGGAGATCGGCACCCTCGGTGGGTACAGCGCCATCTGGATGGCGCGCGCGCTTCCCACCGGCGGGCGTCTGATCAGCCTCGAGATCAGTGAGCAACACGCGACCGTCGCCCGCCGCAACATCGCTCGCGCCGGCCTCGAGGGGATGGTCGAGGTCCGCGTGGCCCCGGCGCTGGAGACGCTCGAGCAGCTCAGGGCCGGCGGCGAGGAGCCTTTCGACTTCGTCTTCATCGATGCCGACAAGGCCAACGCGCCGGAGTATTTCAATGCCGCGGTGGATCTCGCCCACGCCGGCAGCCTCATCGTCGTCGACAACGTGGTCCGCCGCGGCAAGCTGATCGACAGCGGCGGCGACGACCCGGACAGCGAGGGGATGCGCCGGTTGATCGCAACCATGGCTGCCGACCCCCGGATCGTCCCCGCGGCCATCCAGACGGTCGGCGTCAAGGGATGGGACGGCTTCGCCTTCGCCCTGGTGCGTTAGCCGCCCGGCCCACGGGTCACCACAGGCCGCGAGCCTCGAAGACCTCCTTGAGAATGCCGGGGCGGTCGGTCATGATCCCGTCGACGCCGAGGTCGAGCAGGTATTCCATCTCCGCCGGATCGTCGATGGTCCAGACGTGCACCGGCAGGCCCCTTCGATGCGCGGTTTGCACGAAGCGCCTGTCGATACGAAGGACGCCCCAGCGCGGCGGCACCTGCATGCAGTCGGCGTGGAAGCGGGGCATCCGGCCAGATCTCGACGCCAGGAAGGCCATCCCCGTGGCCACCTGCCCCATCGACGAGCAGATCCGCCCCCCCGCCAGGGTTCGGATCCGGGCCACGCGACGATCGGAGAAGGACCCGATGCATACGCGATCGAAGGCATCGAGCCGTTCGATGAGCGCCACCAAGGGAGCGACGCTCTCGTCCGACTTGGCGTCGATGTTCAGGAAGACGTCCTCCCATCGGGTGAGCAAGTCCTCGAGAGTCGGGATCGCGACGCCCTTGCCGCGGAACGGGTACGTGGAGCCGCCATCCTGGGTGAAGCTGTAGCCGGCATCGGCTTCGCGCACGTCGTCGAGACTCAGCTCGACCACGGCGCCCGATCGGTCGGTGAGTCGGTCGAGGCGCTCGTCGTGGAAGGCGATGAGCACGCCGTCGCGGGTGACCTGGACGTCGGTCTCGAGGTAGCGATAGCCCATCGCGACAGCGGCGTCGAAGGCGGCCAGGGTGTTCTCCGGAGCATCGCGGCCGCCCCCACGATGAGCAAAGGCAAGCGTCGCCGGGGCGTCGAGGAAAGAGCGTTGAACCATGGACTGGTCGGTCAGGGTAGCCGGACAGTCCCCATGAGGTACGTGTCGCAACTGCGCGCGGCTGCCCGTCCGTCGGCGATCGCCCAGACGATCAGCGAGGCGCCACGCACGGCGTCCCCGGCGGCGAAGACGCCCGGCGTCGCGGATGCAAACGATCCGTCGACCGCGATGTTGCCGTTGGAGTCCAGGTCGATGGACAGTCCGTCGAGCAATCTGGAGCGCTCCGGCCCCTCATAGCCGATGGCGATCAGGACGAGGTCGGCCTCGATGTCGACGTCACCGCCCGGCACCGGGACGAAGCTGCGAACGCCGCCCTCGCGACGCGGTTCGACGCGCTGCGCGCGGACCCGCTCGACGGCTCCGCCATGACCTTCGAAGCCGGACACCATCAACCCGTATTCACGCGATCCACCTTCCTCGTGCGCCGGGTAGGTACGAAGGATAAGTGGCCATCGCGGCCAGGGATTGCCGTCCGGCCGGCTCTCGGGCGGCTGCGCGTAGATGTACAGCTGCTGCACGCTCGCGCAGCCCTCGCGGATGACATTGCCGAGACAGTCGGCGCCGGTGTCGCCTCCACCGATGATCACGACGGTGCGGTCCTTCGCGGTGATCTCGGGTATGGCAGTCACGCGCTCACCGGCAACTCGGCGGTTCTGCTGCACGAGATAGTCCATTGCGATGTGGATGCCCCCGAGCTCCCGACCGGGCACCTCAACGTCCCGGGGTCGCTCTGCGCCGACGCCGAGGACGACGGCATCGAACCGGTCACGCAGGTCGGTGGCGCTGACGTCCACACCGATGTCGTATCCGGTCTCGAAGGTGATTCCCTCTGCCTCGAGCAGCCCGACACGGCGATCGAGCACCCACTTCTCCATCTTGAAATCGGGGATGCCGTAGCGAAGCAGTCCACCGACCCGGTCGGAGCGCTCGAAGACGCTGACGTGATGACCGGCGCGATTGAGCTGCTGCGCGGCGGCGAGGCCTGCCGGTCCTGAGCCGACCACGGCGACACGCTTGTCCGTCCGGTGGGCTGGGGGTTCGGCGCGGACCCATCCCTCGGCGAAGGCGCGATCGATGATCGATTGCTCTATCTGTTTGATCGCCACGGGCTCGTCGTTGATGGCGAGCACGCATGCCGGCTCGCACGGCGCGGGGCAGAGACGCCCGGTGAACTCGGGAAAGTTGTTGGTGGCGTGGAGCCGTTGCGTCGCCGCCTCCCAGTCGTCTCGGGAGACGAGGTCGTTCCACTCCGGGATGAGGTTGCCGAGCGGGCATCCGTGGTGACAGAAGGCGACCCCGCAGTCCATGCAGCGTGATCCCTGCTCGCGCAGCACCTGGACCGGCAACGGAAGGTAGACCTCGCGATAGTCGTCGACGCGCTCGGTCACCGAGCGCTTCGGCGCGGTGTGGCGGGTGTGCTCGAGGAAACCGGTACGTGCGGCCATCAGCCCACCAGCTCGAGCTGGGCCCGCAGCGCGCGGCGGTACTCCTCGGGCATCACCTTCACGAACCGCTCGCGGGTCTGCCGCCAGCTGCGCAGCAACCGCTTGGCGACCTCACTGTCGGTCAGCGACGCGTGGCGTTCGAGGAGCGTGCGCACCATGACGAGATCCTCGCCGTTCGGCGCCTCGAGGCCCACCGACGCACCGTTGCAGCGCTCGCCGAAATGCCCATCCTCGTCGAGCACGAACGCCATCCCGCCGCTCATCCCGGCGGCGAAGTTGCGCCCCGTCGACCCGAGCACGAGCACGGTGCCCCCGGTCATGTACTCGCACCCGTGGTCACCGAGACCTTCGACCACCGCGGTCGCGCCGGAGTTGCGCACGCAGAAACGCTCTCCTGCGACGCCGCGGATGAACGCCTCTCCCGATGTCGCGCCGTACAGCGCGACATTTCCCACGATGATGTTCTCCTCGGCACGGCGCCGCGATGACCGTGGCGGCCTGATCACCAGCCGGCCTCCGGAGAGTCCTTTGCCGACGTAGTCGTTGGCCTCGCCGTGCAGGGTCAAGGTGATCCCGCTTGCCAGCCATGCGCCCAGAGACTGGCCTGCGGACCCGTCGAGTTCGACCTCGATACTGCCGTCGGGCAGGCCCTCGGCGCCGTGGCGGCGGGCGACCTCGCCACTGAGCATCGCGCCGATGCAGCGATGCACGTTGCGTACGGGCAGGCGCACCTTGACCGGACGGACGCCGTCGAGTGCAGGTGCGCACTGCGCGATCAGTTCCACGTCGAGCATCTCACTGAGGTCAGCGACCTGCCTGCGGCTGTGCCGTCGCTCGTCCGCGGTGGTCGTCTCCGGTGCGGTCAGCAGCGCCCGGAGGTCGATGCCGCGCGCCTTCCAGTGGTCGACCGCAGGGCGCGCCTCGATCACGTCGACGCGTCCGATCATGTCCTCGAAACGCCGGAAGCCAAGCCGCGACATCCAGCGACGCACATCCTCGGCGAGGAAGAGCATGAAGGCGACGACGTGCTCGGGCCGGCCGGTGAACCTGCTGCGCAGCACAGGATCCTGGGTCGCGATCCCTACCGGGCACGTATTGAGGTGGCAGACGCGCATCATCACGCAGCCGGCTGCGATGAGTGGCGCGGTAGCGAACGCGAACTCGTCGGCGCCGAGCAGCGCACCGACGACGACATCTCGTCCGGTCTTCATCTGACCATCGGCCAGCAGCGACACGCGGCTGCGCAGTCGTTGATGGATGAGGACCTGCTGCGTCTCGGCGAGTCCCAGCTCCCACGGGACGCCCGCGTGTTTGATGGCGGTGAGAGGGGAGGCGCCGGTGCCTCCCTCGTAGCCGGCGATGACGATGTGATCCGCGCGCGCCTTGGCGACCCCGGCGGCGACGGTGCCGACACCGGCCTCGGCGACGAGCTTCACGCTGATCCGCGCGCGCGGATTCGCGCAGCGCAGATCCCAGATGAGCTGGGCGAGGTCCTCGATCGAGTAGACGTCGTGGTGCGGTGGGGGAGAGATGAGCCCGACGCCCGGGGTTGAGTGACGAAGACGCGCGATCGCGGCATCCACCTTGGTGCCCGGCAGCTGACCGCCCTCTCCGGGCTTGGCACCCTGGGCGATCTTGATCTGCAGCTCGTCCGCGTTGACGAGGTAGTGGGCGGTCACGCCGAAGCGAGCCGAGGCGACCTGCTTGATGGCACTCCGGCGCCAATCGCCATTGTCGTCACGGGTGTACCGGGCCGCGTCCTCGCCGCCCTCACCGGTGTTGGAGCGCGCTCCAATCCGGTTCATGGCGATCGCAAGCAGCTCGTGCACCTCCTTGCTCAGCGAGCCGTGCGACATGCCGCCGGTCGAGAAGCGGCGAACGATCTCGGTTGCGGGCTCGACCTCATCAAGAGGCACCGGGACCGCCGCCTCGCGCAGCGCGAAGAGGCCGCGAAGGTTCTTGAGCTGTCGCGACTCGTCGTCGGCTAGCGCGACGTAGTCGCGGAATGCCGACTCGTCGCCGGACTTGACGGCGTGCTGGAGCGCGCCGATGACCTCGGGATTCCATTGATGGAACTCTCCGTCGCGGCGCCACCGGTACTCGCCGCGATCCTCGAGCGTCGGCGGCGTGATACGCACGTCAGGGAAGGCACGCTCGTGACGTGCGAGTGCCTCGGCGGCGATGACATCGATCCCGATGCCGCCGATGCGCGACGCGGTGTTGGGGAAGAACCGGTCGACCACGCTCCTGTCGATGCCGAGACACTCGAAGATCTGCGCGCCGCAGTAGGACTGAATGGTCGAGATTCCCATGCGAGCGACGGTCTTGCGGAGCCCCGTCACGAGCGCCTGGATGTAGAGGCCCTCGGCACGCGCGGCGTCCACCGTCGGGGGCATCAGGTCGCGACGGCACAGGTCGGCGATGGTCTCCAGCGCAAGGTACGGGTTCACCGCTTCGGCGCCGTAGCCGATGAGCAGGGCGAGGTGCATGACCTCGCGGGCTTCACCGGTTTCGACAACCAGCCCGACACCGGTGCGGGTCTGCTCGCGCACCAGGTGGTGGTGCACCGCGGCGGTGGCGAGCAGCGAAGGGATCGGCACGTGCGAGGCGTCGATGTGCCGGTCGCTGAGGATGAGCACCGTCGCGCCCGCCTTGATTCGCTCCGAGGCGAGACGGCAAACGCGCTCAATCCCGGCGATGAGGCCGCCGGGGCCCGCGTCGCGGTGAAAGACCATGGAGATGGTTTCGGCCGGGAACTGCTTCTGCGTGACGTGGCGGAGCTTCTCGAGGTCGTGGTTGGTGAGCACCGGGTGGGACGTCTCCAGCCGTTTCGCCTGTGCCGGGCCCTGCTCGAGCAGGTTCCCGCCCGCGCCGAGCGTGGTGACCATCGACATCACCAGCTGCTCGCGAATCGGGTCGATGGGTGGATTGGTCACCTGCGCGAAGAGTTGCTTGAAGTAGCTGAAGAGGGGGAGGGGGCGGTCGCTCAGCACCGCCAGCGGCGTGTCGTTGCCCATCGAGCCGACGGCTTCCTCGCCGGTCTGGCCCATCGGTCCGAGCAGCATCTCGACGTCCTCGATGCTGCATCCGAAGGCCTGCTGGCGGACCAGGAGGGTCCCCGGATCCGGGGCCGGGATGTGGTCCGGGCTGTCGAGCTCGTCGAGGTGGACGGTCCCGGAGTCGATCCACTCCCGGTAGGGATGCGTGGCCGCGAGCTGCCGCTTCACGTCGCCGTCGTCGAGCACGCGTCCCGCGGCCGTGTCGACGAGCAGGAGCCTGCCGGGCTCGAGCCGCCACTTGCGGGCGATCCGCTCTTCGGGAAGGTCGAGGACGCCGGCCTCCGACGCCATCACGACCAGACCGTCGTCGGTGATCAGATAGCGCGCGGGTCGCAGGCCGTTGCGGTCCAGCGTCGCGCCGATGAACCGCCCGTCGGTGAACGCGATTGCCGCCGGCCCGTCCCAGGGCTCGAGCAGCGAGCTGTGAAACTCATAGAACGCGTGGCGCTCCGCATCCATGAGCGGGTTGTCGTGCCACGCCTCCGGGATCATCATCATCACCGCATGCTCAATGGAGCGGCCGGTCATGGCGAGCAACTCGAGCGCGTTGTCGAACTGGGACGAGTCGGATCCCGTCTCGTCCAGTACGGGCACGAGCTTTGCGATGTCGTCTCCGAAGTGCGGACTCCGGAACTTTGACTGACGGGCACGCATCCAGTTGACGTTGCCGCGCAGCGTGTTGATCTCGCCGTTGTGGGCCGACATGCGGAAAGGCTGGGCGAGATCCCAGCGCGGCAGGACGTTGGTGGAGAAGCGCGCGTGGACGAGGGCGAGCGCCGAGGTCAAGCGGGAATCGCGCAGGTCGGGATAGAAGCCGGCGAGTTGGGCGGCGGTGAGCATTCCCTTGTAGACCACCGTCCGGCTCGAGAGGCTGGCGAAATGGAACCGTTCGCGTCCAATGCCCGCGGCGAGCGCGGCTCGCTCGATGACCCGCCGGAGGACGAGCAGCCGCGTCTCGAGGGCGACGCCTTCGAGCCCGATTGCCGCGACGAAGACTTGCCGGATGGCGGGCAGCGTTGCGCGCGCACTCATGCCGAGTGAGTCCGCGACCACCGGGACCTCGCGCCAGCCCAGGACGCGCATGCCCTCGGCCTGGCACGCCTGCAACGTGATCGATTCGCAGCGCGCGCGTTCCGAGGGGTCCTGCGGCAGCATCGCCATGCCCACGCCGTAGGCTCCGGGGGCGGGCAGCGCGACACCGGTGGCGTCGCGGAAAAACTCGTCCGGGACCTGGAGGAGGATGCCGGCGCCGTCGCCACTGTCGGGCTCTGCTCCCGACGCACCGCGGTGCCCGAGATTCACCAGCGCCTCGATGCCCGACTCCACCACCGAGTGCGCGCGGCCACCGGCAATGCGCGCGACGAACGCCACCCCGCAGGCATCGTGCTCCAGCGCATCGTCGAACAGACCTCGATGCGGGAGTGGTGCGTTGTTCAATTCACCGATACCTGCGTAGGGTCTCATGCCCTGGGGGACTGTTCAAGCCCCAAATGGCGGATGCCGAGGGCGCCATGAGGAGTTTGGTTGGCTGAACCGCCAACCCTATCGCACTCCCGCGTTCCGGCCGCCTGCGCCGTCTGCGCAACCCGCAACGCTAGGATGGATCCTGCTTGTCCACGCAGGTCACCCGGGTATCACCCGCATCGCTCGCGGCCGCCCCGCACGGCGGCCCCGGGGCGGTGCAGCGCATGCTCAATGCTGCCCCCTGGTGGTTGTTGCCGGCGACGGTCGTGACCGTGCTGGGACTCTTCAGCCTCTACTCATTGTGGACTGCACTCCTCTCGGGTGGCATCAATCAAAGCGGGCCGTATCTGTCGCCGTTCTACTCGCCGACCATCTGGAAGACCGGCCCGGTCAGCCCGGCGTTGTGGGTGCTGGGATCCCCACTGCTGTTCCGAGCCACCTGTTACTACTACCGCAAGGCGTACTACCGATCCTTCTTCTGGGACCCCCCGGCATGCGCCGTCGGCGAGCTCCGCCACCGCAAGTACCGCGGTGAGACGGCATTCCCGCTCTTCCTCAACAACCTGCATCGCTTCCTCTTCTATCTCGTGCTCATCGTCACCGGATTTCTCTGGTACGACGTCTATCTCGCCTTCTTCGCGCCCGACGGACGCGTGCAGCTCGGCCTCGGCACCGGCATCATGCTCGTCAACGTCATCCTGTTGAGCGGCTACACCTTCGGCTGCCACTCGTGGCGCCACCTGGTCGGTGGCGGCCTGGACTGCTACTCGAAGTCGAGGCTGGGGGAAGCGCGCTACCGCGCGTGGCAGTGGGTGACCGTGCTCAATCAGCGCCACCCTCTCTGGGCGTGGTGCAGCATGTTCAGCGTGGTCATCACCGACGTCTATATCCACCTCTTGCGTGCCGGCATCATCGTCGATCCGCACATCGTCTTCTAGGTATGGAAACGCCGCGGTTGCCCTACGAGACCATCGAGTGCGACGTGCTCGTCGTCGGTGCCGGCGGTGCCGGGATGCGCGCTGCGATCGCAGCGGCAGACGCCGGTTGCAAGGTCACCGTGGTGACCAAGTCGCTGCTCGGCAAGGCGCATACGGTGATGGCCGAAGGTGGCATCGCCGCCGGGATCGGCAACGTCGACCCGGAGGACAGCTGGGAGGTGCACTTCGCCGACACCATGCTCGGCGGTCAGCTGCTCAACAACTGGCGCATGGTCGAGCTCTACGCGCACGAGGTCATCGACCGTGTGCTCGAGCTGGAGCGCTGGGGTGGTCTCTTCGATCGCACCGAGGATGGACGCATCATGCAGCGCGCGTTCGGCGCCCATTCCTGGAAACGCCTCGCCCACGTGGGTGATCGGACCGGCCTCGAGCTCATCCGCACGTGCCAGGACAAGATGGTGCACACCGAGGGCGTCGATGTCTGCATGGAGTACACGCTCACGACGCTCCTCAAGTCCGGAGACCGGGTGGCCGGCGCGTTCGGCTACGACCGCAATACCGGCCGGTTCGTGGCGATACGAGCTGGAGCAGTCGTGCTGGCCACCGGCGGCTGGGGGCGGATGTACCGATTCACGTCCAATTCGTGGGAATGCTCCGGCGACGGCGCCGCGATGGCCTACGAGGCCGGCGCCGACCTCCTCGACATGGAGTTCGTGCAGTTCCACCCCACGGGCATGATCTGGCCTCCCGGCGCGCGCGGCATCCTGGTCACCGAGGCGGTACGGGGCGAGGGCGGGCTGCTCTTCAACGCCGAGGGCTCGCGGTTCATGCTCGACTACGACCCGGTCAAGAAGGAGCTGTCATCGCGCGACGTGGTCGCGCGCTCGATCTACAAGGAGGTCCAGGCGGGGAGAGGGACGCCCCACGGCGGCGCCTACCTCGACGTCCGCCACCTCGGGGCCGACTACGTGAAACGGAAGTTGCCGTCGATGTACGAGCAGTTCCACGCACTGGCCTCGATCGACATCACCAGCCAGCCGATGGAGGTCGGACCCACCATCCACTACACCATGGGCGGTGTGCGCGTCGATCCCGACACCGCGGCGACCACCGTCCCGGGGTTGTACGCGGCCGGCGAGGCGGCCGGCGGTCTGCACGGCGCCAACCGCCTAGGCGGTAACTCGCTGGGCGACATCCTCGTCTTCGGCAGGCGTGCCGGCGAGGCCGCCGCCGCATACGCGATGAGCACCGGGCCCGGACCAGACATCGACGCGACGCAGATCGCCGCCGAGCAGGCCGACCTGCTTCGCCCGCTCGCGGGTGACGGCGACGGCGCATCACTGGGGGAGAACCCCTACAAGCTCCACGAAGAGCTGCAGGCGGCGATGCAGGACGACGCCGGCATCGGTCGTACCGAGACTTCCCTCCAACGCGCGCTCGCGGCCATCGTGTCGCTTCGCGAGCGGAGCACGCGGATGCGCGTCGCCGGTGGACGCGCGCTCAACCCCGGGTGGCACACCTGTCGCGACCTGACCAACATGCTGGTGATCTCCGAGGCGATCGTGCGCGGCGCCATCGAGCGGCGGGAGAGCCGTGGATCGCAGTGGCGCTTCGACCACCTCGAGCAGGAGGTCGAATTCGGCAAGATCAACTTCGTGACGCGCCGGGCGGGCGACGCGATGCAGGTGGTCAGCGTGCCGCTCGATCCATTGCCCGAGCGATTGCGATCCCTGCTCGAACGGAGTCGCTTCTACGATCCCGTGAAGCTGCCCAAGGGATATCTCACCGAGATCGCACCCGCTGCGGCGATCCCCACCGCCGGCGCGGCAGGCACAGCCGAGAAACGCCCACCACGCGCACCACGGAAGAGGAAGTAATGGCAGTCGTCGATCAACCGGCTCCGGCCGCCGCAGCGGCTCCGGAGTCCGCCCTCACCGCGAGTGGGCTCACCGGAGAGACGCTGACTCTCCAGGTGCTCAAGGGAGTGCCCGATGGCCCTCAGACCGAGGTCACGTATCAGGTGCCGGTTGTTGCGGGCATGGTGGTGCTCGACGCGGTGCATTACGTGCAGCACAACCTCGACACCGATCTCGCCTGCCGGTGGAACTGCAAGGCGGCAAAGTGTGGGTCGTGCAGCGCCGAGGTCAACGGTCGCCCGGTCCTGCTCTGCAAGACGCGGGTAGACGACCTGCCGGCAGGCCCGGTGAAGGTACACCCATTGAAGGCGTTCCCGCTCATCAAGGACCTGGTCACCGACGTGTCGCGCAACTACGAGATCAATCGGTCAATCCCGCCATTCACGGCGGCTCCCGACGACGGGACTCCGTGGCGGATCCAGCAGCGGGACATCGACAGGCTCTACGAGTTCCGCAAGTGCATCGAATGCTTCCTCTGCCAGGACGTGTGCCACATCATCCGCAGTCACGACTACGGAGATCGTTTCTACGGCCCCCGATTCTTCGTTCGCGTCGCGTCGCTGGAGATGCACCCCAAGGATGTGATCGACCGCCGCGACCAAACGCGTGAGGAGGGTGGCCTCGGCTACTGCAACATCACCAAGTGCTGCACGGACGTGTGTCCGGAGCACATTCACATCACCGATAACGCGATCATCCCGCTCAAGGAGCGGGTCGCCGACGTGCAGTGGGACCCGGTCCGCTTCGTCGGTCGCAAGCTCTTCGGCCCCCGCAACGATTGACCGGCATCATCGTCCTGAGCGCCGTGCTGGTGGTGCTGCTGGTTGGCTTCCTGTGGTTCTACATGTACTCGCGGACGCTGGCCTGGGGGGAGTCGGACACGCGCAAAGCCCTGCTCAACATGATGATTGTCGTAGGCCCGATCTTCGGCATGCATTACAAGAAGGATCCACCGGAGCCCACCAGCATCTCGGCACCGCGATCCGATGATGAGCCGGATGGACCGGCCCTGATCGTGCCGCCGGGTCCAGGCGAGTAGCATCACCGCTATGGGGAGGACGTGCAGGGCGTGCGTTTTTGACATGGACGGCGTCCTCATCGATACCGAACCGGTGTGGCGTCAGGTCGAGCTTGATGTGTTCGCGAGGGTCGGCGTGTCGCTGACCGACGAGCAGCTGCGGGATACCTGGGGCATGCGTATCGAGGAGGTGGTCGATCACTGGTACCAGGAGCGTCCCTGGAACGGCATCAGACCGCAGGCTGTGCAGCGCGAGATCGTCCGCGAGATGGTCGAGTACGTCCGCCGGGAGGGTGTGCCGATGCCCGGCGCGCTCGAGGCAATCGACATCGCACGGTCGGCAGGCCTGCGTATCGCAATCGCGTCCTCATCGAGCCGCGAACTCATCGCCGCGGTCATCGATCGTCTCCGCATCGGCGAGCTGATCGACGCCGTCTGCACCGCCGATGACGAGGTCCGAGGGAAGCCTGACCCCGCCGTCTATCTCAGCGCAGCACAGGCGCTCGACGTGGTTCCGACGCTGTGCGTCGCGATCGAGGATTCGCCGGTCGGCGTGAGCGCGGCGGTGGCAGCCGGTATGCGTTGCATCGGAGTCCGCTCGCACGGCGACCTCAGTGGCGACATCAGCCATGCGCACGTGGTGGTCGACTCGCTGGTCGAGATCACCCCGGCGATGCTGCTCTCAACCGATTCGGATACCGTCCGTGAGTGAGCCCAGGTTCGGGTCGATCTCGTCTCGGCGCGCATCCATCACTTGAACCACCTGATGCACAGCCTCGGCGCTGCGATGCAGTGATGCTCGTTCCGCGTCGGTGAGCGCGACGTCGACCACCTCGATGAGTCCACCCGCGCCCAGCCTGCACGGTACCCCTGTGAAGAGCCCGGTGACGCCATATTCGCCCTCGAGGTGCACCGTGCACGGGAGGACCTGGCGGGTGTCGAGCACGATGGCGTCGATCATCTGCGCAACCGCTGCGCTCGGCGCGTAGTAGGCGCTGCCGGTCTTCAGCAGGTTGACGATCTCGGCGCCCCCGTCTCGTGCACGCTGCACGATGCTCTCGAGGCGGTCGGCAGGAATCAGGTCTGCGGCCGGAATGCCCGCGACCGTGGTCAACCTCGTGAGCGGCACCATGGTGTCGCCGTGGCCACCGAGCACGTACGCCTGCACGTCGTGGACCGAGGCGTCGAGCTCCTGCGCGATGAACGTTCGGTATCGACCGGTGTCGAGCACCCCCGCCATGCCGATCACCCGGGCACGCGGGAAGCGCGACACCGCCATCGAAAGCTGGGTCATCCCATCGACCGGGTTGGCGACAACGATCAGGATGCAGTCCGGGGAGCGTTCGACGACCTGGCGGACCACTCCCGACACGATCTTCGCGTTGGTCATCACCAGGTCATCGCGCGACATCCCCGGTTTGCGAGGGATGCCGCTGGTGATCACGACGATCTGTGAATCCGCGGTTTCCTCGTAGCCATTGGTGCCGATGACCGACGAGTCGTAGCCGACGATCGGGCCCGATTCGAGCATGTCGAGAGCCTTGCCCTGGGGAAGCCCTTCGACGATGTCGACCAGTACAACGTCTGCGTAGTCGCGTTCGGCGAGGCGCTGCGCGAGAGTTGCTCCTACGTTCCCGGCGCCGACCACGGTGATCTTCGTTCTCACTTCGGCGGATTCTACGCAGGGGCCCAGCTCGGCTGGTTGCCGCGTATTTCTGGCCCGCGGGTCCTGTCATCTCGGGGACCCCTCGCCGCTCCGCACCCGGGTCTGACCGCTGGGTTGTCTTCCGTTCTGGGAAAGGGCATCTCGGCGCCCAGGTGCAGATCGGCGCTGCCCCCCGCGATGCCACCCGCTCGCGCAGGGAGCTTGGCACCATCCGTGATGGGCGCTGCGTGGATCGGCGCTGCGTCCCGCCAACCACAAGCCACGCTCAGTTCCGCATGGTTTGGGCGCTGCGTGGGATCGGCACCTGGCCTCTGCGTGCCACCCGCTCGCGCAACGTTCGGCACCAGTCGGTATTGGTGGTGCGTAGGATCGACGATGCGATGCCGGTACGAGTGTCAACAAAGCCGAAGAAGGCTGTGGCCGCGCGGAGGCGTCGGCTTCCGCCGGGGGCGCGAGCGCGGGCGCCGATCGTGGTCGAGAGGCTGAAACGTGAATACGGCGATGCGCATACCGAACTGGCGTTTGCGACGCCGTGGCAACTGCTGGTGTCGGTGATCCTCAGCGCTCAGACCACCGATGTGAATGTCAACTCGGTCACGCCGGTGCTCTTCGCGCGGTATCCGACCCCGCAGGACCTTGCGTCGGCTGCGACGGAAGAGGTCGAGGCCATCATCCGCAAGACCGGGTTCTTCCATTCCAAGGCGCGCGCGATCATCGAGATGAGCCAGGACCTGGTGCGTCATCACGGTGGCGAGGTGCCGTCGCGCATGGAGGATCTGGTCAAACTGCGCGGCGTCGGTCGCAAGACAGCCAATGTGGTGCTCGGGGTCGCCTTCGGCGTGCCTGGGTTTGCCGTCGACACCCACGTCACACGCCTCACTCGATTGCTGCGCCTGACCTCTGCGACTGATCCTGTGAAGATCGAGGAGGACGTATGCAGCATCGTTCCAGAAGCTGAGTGGACGAATCTGAGCCTCAGGCTCATCCTCCACGGCAGGCGGGTCTGCATCGCTCGACGCCCGCGCTGCCCTGAGTGCGTCCTCGCCGACATCTGTCCATCCGCCAATCTCGGCCTGCTGCCAGCGTCTCGATCGAAGCGACAGCCATCCCGGACCGGTCGCTAGACTCTCTTTAGGATGGCCACGGTCGGCAACCTGACTCAATCGATGCACGGGGAAGTCGCGACAACCCTGCAGCCGGGTACGATGCGGGTATCGCAGTGATCCAGACGAGGGCTCGCAGCCAGCAGCAGGCGCCCCTCCCGACCGCTTTCCCGGCCATCGTCCGTCCAGTCGGCGCTCCGCGCGCAACGACGCCGGCACCGGTGGCCGAGCCATCGCACCATCACCTTCCGGCATGGGTGAAGCGGGCGTATGCGCAGGCGCGCCCGATACTCGCTGACCTGCTGGGGTCGTTGGAGGGTCCTGCTCGCGACGACCTGCAGCGCGCCGTCGACGACATCACCGAGCGGATCAACACCGGGAAGTTCAGTCAGGCTTTCCAGTACCCGCAGCTCATCGCGACCGGTATGGAGCTGTACACGCAGCAGCGCGCGGCCAATGCGGAACGTGCTCGCGCCGCCCACGCGCTCGACCTTCTGAGACGCCGCGGCAGTGACCTGCTTCGCGATGCCGGTCCGCAGCTCCCGCCCGATGTCACTTCGCGCCTCAGCAGGTCGCTGCGAGCGGCTGCCTCCGCCGAGGAGATCACCGAAGTCGAGAATGAGGTGCGACAGGCGGTCGAGTCCGCACGTTCGGTGCAGGACCGCAAGCGCGAACGTGAGATCACCAAGACACGCACCAAGATCCAGCGTGCCGCCCCGCGTGCCCTGGCTCGGCCGGTCGAGACCACCGAGACATGGCAGGACGTCCTGCGCCGGCTGCAGGAGCAGATGGCCCAAGAGGCGGGTACGTGACAGGTACCCCGGTATCGGCCTCCCTGGATCCCGACCGGCTGGCGCCGGAGGCGGACGACCCGGAGGTGCGAACTGTCATGCGCGATGAGGTGGTGTTCTGCCTCCCGAGCACACCTGCTGACGCCATCGCCAAGTTGCTCGCCGACAACATCCTCAGCGAGATGGTGGTCCTCGTCGACCGCCGACCCGTGGGCTACGTCGCCAAGGAGGACGTCATCGACAGGCTGGTGGCGGGCGACATCGTTGTCGCCGGCAGCGACTTCGCGGTGCGACCGCCGACCACATCGGTGCAGGCGCGCAACCTGTTGCGCCCTTCGCCGCTGCTCGTCGACGAACATCAGCGCGTCAGCGAGGTCGTGGCACTCATGGCGCAGCAGCAGCGCAGACTCGCGATCGTGACCCACGAGGATGAGACCGTCGTCGGCATGATCACACCCCGCGAGCTTGCCGATTTCGCGCTGTGGCGTCGGCAGGCGATCCATGCCTGAGCTGGCGGCAGTCGCCTCGCCGCTCGGCGCCGAGTGCGATCCTGACGACACGCTCGCAGACATCCTGACGGTGTTGCGTTTGCAGGACCCCGTGCCGCTGCTGGTGGTCCGTGGCGACGAGGTCCTCGGTACCGTCGGACTCGAAGCCGTGGTGACGTGGTTCGATGCACTCGACGAGGCCAGCGTGCGGGATGCGATGCGCCCGGCGCCAAGCATCGACATGGGTGAGCGCGTCGAGGTCGGAGCCGAGGCCATGCGTCGGAATTCAGCCGAAGCGGTGATCGTCACCGGCCTCGACGGCGGGATCTTTTCACGGCGCAGTGCGCCGGTCGGCATGGTGAGCGTCGCGCACGTGCTCGGTGCCATCGCGAAGAACGTCGTCGACAAGGCGCCCATGAAGATCATGAGCGGTCATCGCGACCTGGGCTTCAACGTGCCGATCACGCCGTGTCAGCGGAACTGCCCGATCCGGCAGGACATTGCCACCTACATCGACTACGTGAGCCAGGGTCGCTACGTCGACTCGTGGTCGGTCATTCACGAGACCAATCCCTTCCCGAGCATCCTCGGGCGCCTCTGCAATCACCCCTGCGAGACGGATTGCAAACGTGGCTGGGATCCCGGCGAGGACCCGGTCACCATCAAGTCCATCAAGCGGTTCTCGACCGATTTCGCGTTTCAACAGGGCCTCTGGATCAACTACAAGATCGCGCCCGCGAACGGCAAGCGGGTTGCGGTCGTCGGCGCCGGACCCGCCGGGCTCACCTGCGCGCTCGACCTGCGCGTCCAGGGCTACGACGTCGTGCTCTACGAGCGCGAGGCCAAGGTCGGGGGACTGCTCAGCACGTCGATTCCGCCGTTCCGTTTCGATCATCGCCAGCTGCAGTGGGAGCTGGACATGATCATGTCCACCGGGATCGATGTGCGTCTCAACAGCAACGTCGGCTCGGGTCCAGACGACATCAAGACCAAGGACCTGCTCGACGAGTTCGATGCGGTGTTCTTCTCCATCGGCATGATGAAGGGACGCATCCTGCCCATCCCCGGCAGCGATCTTCCTCAGGTCGTCGATGCGATGAGCTTCCTGCGCACCGTGTCGTACGACAAGATCCCTGAGCACTTTCCCATCGGCGGTGCGGTCGTCGTGGTGGGCGGCGGCGCTGTCGCCACCGATGCCTGCCAGACGTCGATCAAGCTTGGCGCGCGCGAGGTGTGGATGGTCGCGATCGAGCCCGAGGACCACCTCCCCGCATTCGGCAACGAGCTGCACGAGGCCAAGGAGATCGGGCTGCGCATCAAGTCCGGCGTGATCGTCAAGCACCTCGAGTCCGACCAGCAGGGCAACGTCAAATCGGTGTCGTTTGCACCGCTCAAAGACCTGGAGTTCGATCCACTCAGCGGCAAGCTGATCTTCTCGTCGGTGAAGGAGCGGGAGCACGCCGAGCTGTGGACGGTCAAGGCCGATTACTGCATCTTCGCCTCGGGGCAGATCATGGAGCGACCCGACGAGTTGGTGCCGGTGACGCAACGCGGCCTGCTCGCCGCGGATCGCGGTGGACACACCGGCGTTCCCAAGCTGTTCTGCGGCGGTGACTGCGTGCAGGGCCCGTCGTTCATCGTCGACGCAGCCGGCTGGGGTCACCGAGTCGCTCGGTCGGTCCGCGAGTTCCTCGGTGAGGACATGGAAGCCGCGGGCGATCGGATTTACCAGACGGTGGTGGAGCGGACCGACGACCACCGTCAGTCCGAGCTCTTCGCGCGCACCGAGCCTGCGATCCTCGAGGCCGCCAAGCGCTACGACATGACCGAGGTGGAGCAGCCGTGGAGCGACCGCGAGGCAATCGTGCAGTCGATCCGCTGCTTCCAGTGCGACTCGGTGCATCACTACGACCAGACCGTGTGCGTGCTCTGCGGCGCGTGTGACGACGTCTGTCCCGAGAAGGCCATCGACGTGGTGGTGTTCGGCGAGGACCGTGAGCGTTCGTCGGGAGGGGACACCCTGGTGTGCAGGACCTCCGGCGGCGATCCGCTGTCGGGCGGCTACGAGGGCGAGATCTTCATCAACTACGACCGCTGTACCAACTGCAGGATCTGCGAGGACCACTGCCCGGTGAACTGCATCACCTTCGAGCGGGTCCGTTTCGTCGACGACACCATGCGAGTGGTCGAGCGGCCGGACCTCAAGGTCGAACTGCCGCTCGTCGCAGTCGGCTAGGGCTTCCGATCGAGCCCGAGGAGCGCTTCATGCGTCGCGCGCTCGCGCTGGCGCGTGCCGCGGGTGTGCGCGGGGAGGTCCCGGTGGGTGCGGTCGCGGTGCGCGATGGCGTGGTGATTGCTGCGGCGGGCAATGCGATGGAGCGCCGTGGTGACGCGAGCGCGCACGCTGAGATGCTGGTGCTCCGTCGGGCCGCGCGGATCGTCGGGGGCTGGCGTCTCGACGGGGTCACGATGTATGCCACGCTCGAGCCGTGCCCCATGTGCGCGGGAGCGATGGTTCAGGCGCGGATCGTGCGCTGCGTGTACGCGGCGAGAGACCCGAAGAAGGGTGCCGACGGGAGCGTCTACGACGTGCTTCGCCATGCTGCCAACAACCACCGGATCGAGGTGACGACCGGGACCTGCGCCGACGAATCGGCGGCACTGTTGCGCGAGTTCTTCCAGGCGCGACGAGCCGGAGGCTCCCGCGGTGCTAACGCCGCGGACTGACGGCCGCTAGGCGGTCGCCGTGTTCGCCGCCATGAGATCGACCTCGTAGGAGCGGACCACCTCGCTGGCCTGCACCGAGTACCAGGAGTAGAACTCCTCGCGCGCCCAGCGCTGGACCTCGCGGTGCTCGGGGTTGGCGCGCCACGCCTTCACCGAGTCGTCGTTCTCGAACAGCTCCAGCGAGACTTCCTCACCGTCTGGGGTCTCGAAATTCTCGATGGAGATGAACCCCGGGTGCTGCTGGACCAGTTCGTGCATCCGCTTGCTGCGCTTTGCGTACTCCGCGATGTCACCGTCGGGTCGGGCACGGGAGCGAAACACCACCAGGACCATGGGGCAATCTTCACACAGAGATGCGGTGCAGACGGCGGAGCGCGGCGTGCGCGGCGTGGTAGCCGCACATCCCATGCACACCGCCTCCCGGCGGCGTCGACGCAGAGCAGATGTAGAGCCGCGGGTTGGGGGTTGAATACGGATCGGCACGCACCGCCGGACGCGTGAACAGCTGACCGAGGTCGGTGACGCCACCGGTGATCGATCCGCCGACGTTGTTGGGGTTGTATTTCTCGAGGTCGGCGGTCCGCATGCTGCGACGAGCCAGGATCAGATCCCGAAACCCCGGGGCGAAGCGCTCGACCTGGCGTTCGATGACCTCGGTGAGATCGACGGATGAGCCCGACGGCACGTGGCAGTACGCCCAGCCGGTGTGCTTGCCGGCTGGGGCTCGTGACGAATCGAAGAGGCTCGACTGGACCACGAGGACGAAGGGCCGCTCCGGGTGCTCGCCGCGCCACACCGCGGCCTCGCCCGCCGCGATCTCGTCGAGCGTGCCGCCGAGGTGCACCGTCGCGGCGTTCAGACACGCGGGATCGCGCCAGGGGATCGGCCCGTCGAGCGCCCAGTCGATCTTGAAGATGCCGGGGCCGTAGCGGAAGCGGCGCAGGCTCTTCAGATAGCGGCCGGGCAATTCCGTCGAGGCGATGGCGGCGAGCTGCGCTGGGCTGGTGTCAAAGAGACGGACGCGGGCCGGAGGCAGATCAGCGAGCGAGTGCACCTCGCGGCCGGTTTCGATCTGTCCGCCGAGCGATCGCAGGTATCCAGCCAGCGCAGTTGTGATCGCCGCCGATCCCCCGCGGGCGATCGGCCAGGTCTCCACATGTGCAGAGAAGAGGAAGAGCATTCCCACCGCCGCGCTCACGGGTCTTGTCAGAGGAAGGATCGAGTGGGCGGCGCAGCCGCCGAGCAGCGCACGGGCACGGGCGCCCCGAAACCACGTGCGGCCCAGCACCGTCGCGGGAAGGAGCGCTTGAATCCCGAAACGGGCGAGCACCAGCGGATGTCTCGGCAGGTGCGCGGGTCCGAGCACCTCCTCGAGGAGCTCCCGAGGGTGATGGAGCAGTGGGCCGACGAGGCGCCGATAGGCAGCCGCGTCCTGGCCGAGCGCCCTTGCGGTCGTGTCCAGTGAGGGACCGAGGATGACCGCCGGTTCGCCGTCCATCGGGTGGGCGACCGACGCAGGTGACTGGATCCAGCTGAGTCCATGGTCGGCCAGCGGGAGCTTCGCGAAGTATGGGGAGAGGATGCCGAGTGGGTGGGCAGCGGAGCAGACGTCGTGGTGGAAGCCGGGGAGGGTGAGCTCCGCTGTGCGTGTCCCGCCACCGATGCTGTCGGCCGCCTCGACGACGAGCACCGACGCGCCGTTGCGTGCCAACTCGACAGCGGCCGCCAGCCCATTGGGCCCGCTGCCGACCACGACTGCGTCGAGCGGGGCCGCCACGTCAGGCCGTCGCGCCGGCAACCACCTCGCCGCTCGCGAGCACCATCCCGTCTTCGCAGAACGCCTCCACCCGGCCGCCCTGGAACTGCTGCTCGTACACCTTGGCGTAGGCGCCTCCGCGCGAGAGCAGCTCGGCGTGCGTGCCTTGCTCGATGAGCCGTCCCTGGTCGATGACGAAGATCACGTCGGCAGCGAGGATGGTGGACAGCCGGTGCGCGATGGCGATGGTCGTCCGGCCCGTCAGCAGTGGTTCGAGCGCAGCCTGGACGAGACGCTCACTTGTGGTGTCGAGCGCCGAGGTCGCCTCATCGAGGATGAGGACTCGCGGGGATTTGAGCACGACCCGGGCAATGGCGAGGCGCTGTTTCTCGCCACCCGACATCCGGTAACCGCGCTCGCCGACCAGCGTGTCGTAGCCGTCGTCGAGGGCGACGATGCGGTCGTGGATGAAGGCGGCGCGCGCCGCGGCTTCGAGCTCGTCCTGGGTCGCATCGGGCTTCGCGTAGAGCAGGTTGCGACGCACCGATGAGTGGAAGAGGTAGGTCTCCTGCGTGACCATGCTGATCGCCGCGGCCAGGGATCCTTGGGTCAGGTCGCGCACGTCCATGCCGTCGAGGAGCACCGCGCCCTGGGTCACGTCGTAGAGCCGCGGGATCAGGTAAGAGATGGTCGTCTTGCCCGCGCCGCTGGGGCCGACGATCGCGGCGAGCTGTCCGGGGCGCACGGTGAAGTTGACGTCGTCGAGCGCCCAGGGACGGCGTACCTCGTTGGGGACCGGGTCCTCATCGGGTGCATCGCCGTTCAGCGATGGGATCGCCGGCTCCGAAGGCGAGTCGAGCATCGGGCCGAAGCTGCCACGGTCGTAGCGGAACGAGACGTGGTCGAGGCGGACCTCGCCGCGCACGTCGGCCGGGCTGACCACGCGGGCATCGGGCTTGTCGACGATGTCGTGCGGCATCTTCAGGTAGTCGAAGATGCGCTCGAAGAGCGCCAGGCTGGCCTGGATCTCGATGGACACCGAGAGCATGCTGCCGATGGGGAAGAAGAGGCGGCTCTGCAGCGTGGTGAAGGCGATGATCGTGCCTGGGGTGATCGAGGCGGTGCCGTGGCCGCCGGCCAGGACAATGCCGCCGATCAGATAGACGAGCGCCGGCGCGCTGCTGAAGAACGCACCGATGACCGCGAACAGGGTGCGGCCGATCATCTCCTGGCGAATGGCGAGGTCCGCGAGGCGGTGGTTCTCCTTTCGGAAGCGAGCAACCTCCTCGCCGCCCCGGCCGAAGACCTTGGTGAGCAGCATCCCCGAGACCGAGAGTGTCTCCTCGGTGATGGCACTGATCTCCGCCTTGGAGTCCTGTGCCTCCATGGTGATGTTGCGCCGCACCTTGCCGGCCCGATACGTGTAGAAGACGAAGAGCGGCGTGATCGCCAGCGACAGGACCGTCAGCTGCCAGGACAGCACCAGCATCGCGATCAGGGTGCTCAGAAGCGTGACGATGTTGGAGAGCAGCGAGGTCGCGGTATCGGTCACCACCGACTGGATCCCGCCGACGTCGTTAGTGAGTCGGGACTGGATCTCGCCGGTCCGGGTGCCGGTGAAGAAGCGCAGCGACATCCCCTGGAGGTGCTCGTAGAGGCGGTTGCGCAACTCCTCCATGACGCGCTGACCGACGCGGTTGGTCACGTAGGTCTGGAGGACGCCGATCGCGCCGGTGACGATCGAGATGCCGACCATGATGCCCACGAGCAACTCGAGCCGCGGGAGGTCCACCGGGAGGTAGACGCTGTGTCCGCCGACAACTCGAGTGGGGAAGAGGGCGGTGTCGAAGACGACTTTGATGAGGATCGGGTTGATCACGCCCGCGCCGGCGGTGATGACGACCAACCCGGCGATGGCCGCGAGGCCGCCGCGGTGGCCTTTGAACAGGCCGGCTGTCTGCCGGATCAGTCGGCGGTTCGACACTCGCCCCGACGGCTTGTCGCGTTCGCGCCCGCCGCTCATCCAGCCCCCACCGTGGATCATCGGAGCACTCCAGCACAGGCGACGGTCAATGGCGTCATCAATTCGACTGTATCAAGGTCAATTCGATTTCCCGATTTGGCGCGCGGGTCGCGATGCGCCTTGCAGACGGCTATCATCGGCGGCGATTCGGCGCGGAGGGAGCGCTGGCGTACAGAGGATGAGGGAGCCGATGACCAGGAATTCATTGATTCTGGGAGCCATTTCGGTCGGCGCAGTTGCGGCGATCGCCGGCTGCGGTGGTTCGTCCGGTACCACACCCACGCCGACCGCATCGTCCGGCGGTCTCACCATCCCGACGATCCCCGGGCTGGGCAATGGGACGAGCGGCAATGCGAGCGCGAGTACGCTGATCAACGTCACCGACGTGCAGACCCTCAGCGGTGACCCGAACGTGGCGGCGGTGAGCGGTGGCTGCACTGCGGCAATCTGTGCATTCGCGGACACGACGGGCAGCGGAGGCGGTGGGGGGCTGGTCTTCGTGGAACCGATCCCGGGTGGGCTCGGGCAGGCCGCGCTGCAAGCGGCGCTGACGGCAGCCCTGGCCAGCGGTGGGTCCACTTCCAGCGGGACGTCCGTAACCGCTGTGTCGGGGCTGGGCTCCGCCGCCATCAAATCGATCGACGCGAACTCGGCGACCTATGCCTTCTCGAAGGACAACTACTTCGTCGTGATCAGTGTCTCCTCGACGACGAAGAGCGGCGCTGCTATGGATCCGGGGGTGGCAGCGGCGGCCCAAACGGCGGCGGGCAAGGTCTAGGCAGTTTCGACTCGATTGGCGGAGAGGGTGGGATTCGAACCCACGGTGGCTATTAACCACACCGCTTTTCGAGAGCGACGGTCGCCATGATGCCACGTGCCATTAGGGGTCGGTGGGGGTCATTCTGAATACGGATTCCGCCGCTATCGTGATACGGAGGTGCACCGCGGGGTGCCACGGGCTACCGTGGATGGGGCCCAACTGGGGCCCGTAGCAGCCAAGGCTGGCGGTAACTGGTCGGGGAGCGGGGGACGGGGGAGGGGATTGGAGCGGCACAGGATGCTCGAAGTCGCGACCCTTATCTTGGCCAGGGGCAGTTGGTGCGGTCGATGCTTCTGGCCTCCGCCGAATTCGGACCTGCCCCTCGTGGCCACTTGCCAACGGGTTGCGCACAGGGCCGCTGCTCAGCCTCGTCCAGTGCCAGCCGTCGCGGTAGGCTCGACCGGTGGCTGACCTCGACGACCGGGACTACGAGGCGATCGGCAGGGTGGTCGTGGCGTGCGCAGGAGTCGAGGTGATAGTCCTGCCGATCCTCGCCGCCATGATGAACATGCATGAGGGGATGGCACAGATCGCCTTCTCTGACCGCGGCCACGCGTGGGTGCTCGATGCGCTAGAGGACGCCGTCAACCTAGAGGTCACAGCCGTGGCTCTGCAGCAGGACTGGGTCAAGTGGGTCCGGGACGCGAAGGGCGTGAACCGCCGCCGCAACACCATCATCCACGCCCAGTGGCTCGCTCCTTGGAGGCCCGGCGACGACACGATGCTCAGCGCTCGGCTCATGTCCGAGGGTCGGCGCGAGGGATTGTCGCGGCGGCGCAAGGGACTGACCATCGAGTACTCCAGCCGCAGGTCGCTGAACGCGCTGGCAACCGCCGCCGACGACCTCAGCCGGCGGCTCAGCGAGCTGGTGCGCCGGACGCCGGGGCTGCTCGCCCAACGAGACTAGGTGGACCCTTGACGGCCCATGCTCAACATGCGACCATGCCCCCATGACCAAGAAACGAGCAAGGGCGGCCAGCCTCGCCAAGCTGAGGGTGCTGCGCGCGATGCTCAACGACCCCGACGGCCAGCACTACGGCCTCTCGCTGATGCGCACCACGGGGGTCGGCGCCGGGTCTTTCTACCCGACCATGCTCCGCCTCGAGGACGGCAACTGGGTCGAGAGCGAGTGGGAGGACGTCGACGAGTCGGCCGTCGGGAGGCGCAGGCGGCGCTACTACCGGCTCACCGACGGCGGGAAGCGCGACGCGCGCCGGCTGCTCGCGGACACCGTCGCCGAGCTCGCACCGCCGGACGAGGCGCCGGGGATCGAGCGCCGATGGGCACCGGCGTGAGCCCGCTGGCGACGATCGTGCTCCTGCTGGTCGGCGCGATCTTCTGGATCGTCGGCGTGCTCGTCAAACAGGTTCTGACCAACGAGGTCGACTGGTGGGCTCCGCGGCTTGAGGCCCTCCTCGCGAGGTTCGCCGCCCTGCTCGCGCCAAGGAGCAGCGACAGAAAGACGCTGCGCGACACTTGGCTGGCGGACTTGGACTGTGACAGGGCACCCGGCACGACCCGCGTGCTAAAGGCGGGGGCTCTTTTCGTCGCTGCGATCGACATGTGGAGGCGGCCACCCCAGGATGACGAAGCCCCAGTCGACGAGATCGTCGCCGCGGACGGGATGACGATGACCGACGCCGCGGTTGTCTCTGAGAAGGGTGGCGAATCGACATCCGTCACCGTGCGGCTCCGCAACACCGGATCTGATGTCGTCCGCGTGAGGGCGCCCGTGAACTACCAGAGAACGGTTGTGGAGACGCTACCGTCGGGCGACCTATGGACCCATAGCACCAGCAAGGGCGACCACGACGGCGATACCCAAATCGTCAACTTCGTGGACGAGTACGCGTCCGCCGACAACGGCATCGGCCGCCTCGGCTCGGGCGTCGTCGGGATGCCCCCCGGC
>Ga0209219_1000039_pt1 | contig 29637 bp, 30 predicted proteins | sample BlaSpr_A8_OM1_M1_FD_187973 | JGI IMG/M metagenome (GOLD analysis project Ga0209219, IMG submission 187973) | Forest soil microbial communities from Thunder Bay, Ontario, Canada - Black Spruce, Ontario site 2_A8_OM1_M1 (SPAdes) (version 2) | ecosystem: Environmental > Terrestrial > Soil > Boreal... | reverse complement strand
TCGACGACCCAGGTCTCGGTGGGAGCCCAGCACGTCACGACCAGCTGCGGAAGCGCCCCCTGCTTCACGGTGAACAGTGCGACGTCGATCACCGTCGACGTTCCCACCGCCTCAGCGGGGACGGTGGACATCACGGTGACCACACCGGGGGGCACCAGCGCGACGTCCGGCGCTGACCAATACACGTACGTTGCCGCCCCGACGGTCACCAGCGTCACGCCCAATGCCGGCCCCCTGACTGGAGGCACAGCGGTCACTCTCACAGGTACGGGATTCACCAACGTGAGCACGGTCTCCGTCGGCACCACGGCAATCTCGACGACTTGTGGGATCGCTCCATGCTTCACGGTCGTCAGCCCAACGCAGATCACCGTCGACATGCCTCCTGAGGCGGCCGGTTTCCTGAACATCACCGTGACCACGCCGGGCGGCATCAGCGCCGTGTCGCCGGCGGACACGTATGTCTACGCGCCTGTTCCCACGGTCACCGCCGTGGCGCCGCAGTTCGGTCCCACCGTCGGCGGCAACACCGTCGTCATCACCGGCACAGGCTTCAAGTCGACCAATTCGCCGAATGCGGACTTCACAACCGTGCAGGTCACGAACGGGACCACCAACATCTCCGCGACGCCGTGCCCGGCGCCTCCGCACGCTCCTTGCTACAACGTCGACAGCGCAACGCAGATCACGGTTGAGGATTTCGCCCCCCATGCGGCGGGGACAGTCAATCTAACCGTGACCACGCCGGGCGGCACGAGCGCGATCTCGACTGCGGATCAGTACACGTACGAACTGCTGCCGAACATCACGAGTGTTGCACCGCAGGCAGGTCCCGTGGCCGGTGGCAACACGGTCACGATCGCCGGATCGGACTTCACCAACGCGACTCAGGTGATGGTGGGGAGCACCGCCATCACAACGCTGTGCCCCGGCACGCCGTGCTACGCGGTGATCAGCGCTACGCAGCTCACCGTCGTCATGCCCGCAGAAGCTGCCGCGACGGTGAACATCACCGTGACCACGCCCGGAGGCACCAGCGCCATCGGTGTGGCAGACACGTATGCGTACGCTCCGATCCCCACGATCACCAAGCTGACCCCAAACCATGGGTCGAGCCAAGGTGGCGCGAATGTGACCATCACCGGAACGGGCTTCAGATCGGGCAACTACTACAGCACCTCATCGGTGATGGTGGGCACCACGAACATCACCGTGACCCCGTGCCCAGGGACCGTGACCGCCCCGTGCTACAACGTGAACAGCGCGACCCAGATCTTCATCGAAGACTTTCCTGCGCATGCAACCGGAAGTGTCTTCGTCACGGTGACGACGGTCGGCGGCACCAATGCGACCTCTTCCGCGGATAAGTACATCTACGGCGCCACGTTTCCCACGGTGACAACCATTTCGCAGCGAAGCGGCGCGGAGAAGGGCGGCAACGTCGTGACGATCGGAGGCACCAACTTCAGCGGCACGGGTTTCGCAACCACCGACGTCGTCTTCACTGGAAGTGGCGGAGTTGGGACCGTTGACGTTCCGGCCAGCAGCACGTACCCATGCCCCTCCTCCACCACGGGTTGCTTCAGCGTCCTCAGCCCATCGCAGATCAGCGTCTTCACTCCCGCCGAGACCGCAGCCGGGACCGTGGACATCACGGTTGTCACCGATGTCGGTACCAGTGGCAACAGCAGTGCGGATCGATACACATTCATCGCCCCCAGCGTCTATTCCGCGTTGGCACCCTTCCGCGTGTGTGACACACGGCCGAAATCGCCGACTCCCCAGTGCGCCGGCAAGACCCTGAGTCCGCGCGGCACGGTTGCAATCCAGATCTCGGGAGGACCGGTTCCTGCAGGTGCGCAGGCCGTGGTTCTCAACATCACGGCAATCAACCACAGCAGCACTCGCACGTACATCACGGCCTTCCCCTCCGGCGGCTCAGTGCCGCTAGCGTCGAACATCAACATCAACGGCGGCGCCACGCTGGCGAACCTGGTGGTCGCACAGCTGAGCGCCTCCGGCGGGATCACCATCTTCAATGGAGCAGGAAGCGTCGACGTCCTGGTGGATGTCCAGGGTTATTTCGCCGCACCCGCGGGCTCCGGGCTGGTCCCAGGTGAATTCCACGGTATTGCCCCCTTCCGAATCTGCGACACGCTCGCCAACACGCACACGGCATGTGCCGGCACGACCAACAACCCGTTGCCGGCCAATACCTGGCGGCTCATCGGATTGTCGGGCACTGGGTCAGTACCTCCGACCGGAGCGGCGGCGGCGGTGTTCAACCTCACTGCCACGCAGGAGACAGCAGCGACATACCTGGCGATCACGCCGCCGAACGGCACTGACCAGTGCCCCACGGGCGCACCGCCTTCCTCGAATCTGAATGCCGGCGCCGGGCAGAACCTGCCGAATCGCGTGATCTCGCGGCTCGGCCCACATAACGACATCTGCGTCTACAACGGTGCGGGCAGCGCGAATTTCATCATCGATGTCAACGGCTGGTTCGGCACGGGCACCGAGGCTTCGGCCGGTGCGCTGTTCTACTCGGTCCCCCCGGCTCGGATCTGCGACACTCGCTCCGGTACGGGCACCGAATGCTCGGGCAAACCGCTGGCCAAGGCCTCCGCCAAGGTCGTCCCGGTTGCCGGTGTCATGGTCGTGCCCGGCAGAGGCGGCGCGGTGAGCCCACCCATCGCTGTCGTGGCAAACCTGACCGGCGTGTCGGGCACGGCGGCGACGTTCTTCACCCTCTATCCGAGCGACGCTTCACGACCGGGGACATCCGACCTCAATCCGAGCGCCAGTGACGTCATCGCCAATCTCGCGATCGTGCAGCTCGCCACGACCGGGGGATTGGCCGGCGACTTGAGCCTCTACAACGCCGCAGGGTCGATCAACGCGATCGTCGATGTCGCGGGCTGGTTCCAGCAATAAGCGGCGCCTTCGGGCGCGCGGTCACCCGGATGGGCGTGGACTGCCTCGGCGAGGATCTCGAGACCGCGGATGATCCGCGGACCAGGTCGGTTGAAGTACGCGGACCCATCGACGGCGAGCACCCGGCCGCTGGTTGCGCAGGGCAGCGCATCGAACCCCGGGCGTTCCATCACATCGGCAGTCAGCGCGAGGGTGTGCGCGAGGTCGAACCCGCAGGGCATCAGGATCATCAGGTCGGGGCGCGCAGCGATGACATCGGCCCACGAGGCGTAGCGCGAGGGTTCCGCGACGGTTCCGAGCGCGTCGACACCGCCCGCGATGCCAACCATCTCGGGCACCCAGTGACCGCCGACCATGATCGGGTCGGTCCACTCGACGCAGACGACTCTGGGTGAGCGCTCGGCGGCGGGGAGGGCGGCGATGGTCGCGATGCTGCGGCGCATCTCGGCGGCAATCCGCGCGGCACCATCGTGGCAGCCGGTTGCAGCGCCGACCTCCTCCACCGAAGCGCAGATGTCCTCGAGCGAGCGCGGCTCCAGGGAGAGGATGGAAGTGTCGCCAGCGACGCGGCGCACCGCGCGCCGAACTTCGCTGTACGCGACCGCGCACACGTCGCACAACTCCTGGGTGACGATGAGGTCGGGCCGCAGCTCGCTGAGCAGTTGCTCGTTGAGCCGGTAGATGCTCGAGCCGGCATGGCGGGCCGCGTGGATGTGGTGGTCGATATCCGACGCTGATTCGCCATCACGGACCACGGCATTTGAGGTGACCTTGGACAGGTTTCGCGCGCCTTCGGGGTAGTCGCACTCGTGGGTGACGCCGACCACCCGGTCGCCCGCGCCGATCGCGAAGAGGATCTCTGTCGCGCTGGGCAGCAGCGAGACGATGCGCGCCGGGCTGCTCACAAAACCGCGCGACTGTCGCTAGCGGCCGGGGCTCGCAACACACGGAGCAGCGACACCATCTCGACGGCCGCCACGGCCGCCTCCGCGCCCTTGTTGCCGTGCTTCCCGCCGGCTCGATCCATCGCCTGTTCGAGGGTGTCGACAGTGAGCACCCCGAAGGTGGCCGGAACCCCCGTTGTCGCATGGACCGATGCGATCCCGCGTGCCGCCTCGCCGGCGACGTAGTCGAAGTGGGCGGTGTCGCCGCGGATGACCGCGCCGAGGCACACGACCGCGTCGACGCCACCGTGCTCGGCCATCTCGCGAGCAGCGATGGGAGTCTCGAAGGCCCCGGGGACCCAGGCGACCACGATGTCATCGGCCGACGCTCCGTGCGATTCGAGCGCCGCCACCGCACCCTCGAGCAGTGGGGTCGAAACGACGTCGTTGAAGCGCGAGACCACGATCCCAAAGCGCATCCCGGTCGCGTCGAGCTTCCCCTCGTGGACGCGCACTCCCCGCACCCGCGCGGACACCGGGCCTTCGTAGCCCTCAGGACGCGTCGAGGGCACTATCGAGATCCAGGCTGTGACCGAGCTTGTCCTGCTTGGCGCGAAGGTAGCGCTCGTTGTGCGCGTTGGCCGGGACCACCAGCGGGATCTGGTCGGTGACCTCGAGGCCGTATCCGCTGAGCCCGTAGTACTTCTTCGGGTTGTTGGTCAGCACGATCATCCGCTTCACGCCAATGTCGGAGAGGATCTGCGTGCCGATGCCGTAGTCGCGCTTGTCGATGGGAAGGCCGAGGCTGACGTTGGCCTCCACGGTGTCGAGCCCGCGGTCCTGCAGCGAGTAAGCGCGAAGCTTGTCCATGAGACCGATGCCTCGCCCTTCCTGGCGCAGGTAGACGAGGACGCCTTTGCCGGCGTCGGCGATCATCGCCATGGCCTTGTGCAGCTGTCCCTGGCAGTCGCAACGCTGCGATCCGAAGACGTCCCCGGTGAGGCATTCGCTGTGGACTCGCACCAGGATCGGTTCGTCGCCACGCACCTCTCCCCACACCAGCGCCACGTGGGTGACGTGGGTGATGACGTCCTCATACGCGTGCACCGTGACTGTCCCGTACTCGGTGGGCAGCGTGGTGGTGGCGCCCCGTTCGACGAGCCGTTCGTTGCGCCGCCGGTAGGCGATGAGGGCGTCCACCGAGATGATCTTGATGCCGTGCTCGGCGGCGAACACGTCGAGATCAGGACGTCTCGCCATGCGCCCGTCGGCGCGCATCACCTCGCAGATGACCCCGGCGGGGAACCGGCCCGCGAGCTTGCAAAGGTCGACGATCGCCTCGGTCTGGCCGGCGCGCTCGAGCACGCCCCCCACCGCGGCACGGAGTGGAAAGGTGTGTCCGGGTTTGGCGAAGTCGCTCGGCTTGGCGTGCTCGTCGCAGAGCAGGCGGATGGTGGTGGCGCGGTCGAAGGCGCTGATCCCGGTGGTCACGCCGTGGCCGATCGCCTCGATGGTGACGGTGAACGCGGTGCCGAAGCGCGATGTGTTGTCGTCGACCATGGCACCAACTCCGAGCTCATCGAGCCGCCACCCCTCGCAGGGCACGCAGATGAGACCACGCCCGTGCGTCGCCATGAAATTGACCGCCTCGGGGGTGATGCGGTCGGCGGCGATGGCGAGATCGCCTTCGTTCTCGCGGTCCTCGTCGTCGACGATGATCACGAACTTGCCGGCGCGGATGTCGGCGATGGCGTCGTCGACGCTGGCGAGACTCATCCGTCTACTCCCGGTCCAGAGCCGCGGCGAGCACCGGGACGCGCTCCCGAGAGGTAAGCGTCCGAGCCACGTAGCGAGCGATGAGGTCGACCTCGAGGTTGACCCTGGTCCCCACCGTCCACTCACCGGCGGTGGTGGCGGCGATCGTGTGCGGAATCAGCGAGATGGTGAACGCCGCCTCGAAGACGTCGACGACGGTCAGGCTGATGCCGTCGACGGCGATGCAGCCCTTCTCTGCGATGAGCTCGGACACCGCCTCCGGTGCTGTGATCGTCACCCACCTGGCGTTGCCATCCTCGCGGAGCGCGCTCACCGTGCCGGTCGCGTCGATGTGGCCGGTGAGCAGATGCCCGCCGACGCGGTCACCGAGCTGCAGCGCGCGCTCGAGGTTGACGGTGGCGCCGGTATCGAGGTTGCCGAGCGTGGTCCGGTGCCGGGTCTCGGGCATGACGTCGGCGCAGAATCCGCCGGCTGTCACCGCGGCGACCGTGAGGCAGGCGCCGTTCACGGCGATGCTCTCACCGATCCGGAGGCCGGTGAACGGCGCGCGCGGCGTGATCTCCATACGCCCGTCTCGACCGAGCCATGCGTCGCCGAGCGTCTCCACAATGCCGCTGAACACGTTTTCCTCCTGCCCCTCAGCGTACACAGTACCCGGTGACGACGAGATCAGGACCCACCCGCTCGACGGTGAGGTCGTGCAGGAGTCGCGCCTCGGCGAGCGTCGGCACTCCAGCGCCACCCACCGCACCCATGGCCGAATCGCCGCCGATGATGCGCGGCGCCAGCATGGCCACCACCTTGTCGACGAGGTCTGCGTCGAAGGCCGATCCGAGCACCGACGCCCCGCCCTCGATGAGGACGCTGATCAGCCCACACCCGCCGAGGACGGCCAGGAGCGCCTGCAGGTCGACTCCGGCTGGCGCGGCTTCCACGACCTCGACATCGACCCCAAGGTCCCGGAGATGGCGGAGGCGCTCGCGATCCGCGCGCACCGTGGTGAACACGAGAGTCCGCTCGGACCCGTGCTGCAGGAGGCGTGCGGAGGTTGGGATCCGGAGCGTGCTGTCGACCACCACACGCAGAGGTGACCGGCCACCGTCGATCCGAGCGGTCAACTCGGGATCATCGGCGAGCACTGTATTGATGCCGACCAGGACGGCATCGTGGGTGTGGCGCAGGCGATGCGCCGCCACGCGTGCGGCCTCGGAGGTGATCCAGCGCGACTCGCCTGAAACGGTCGCGATCCGTCCGTCGAGGGAGGCGGCGAACTTCGCGGTGACGAAAGGCATACCGGTCGTGATGTGCTTGATGTAGAACTCATTGAGACGGCGCGCCTGGGCTTGCCGCACGCCGACCTCGACGGCGATGCCCGCGCGGCGGAGAGCCTCGAGCCCGCGCCCGGCCACCTGCGGGTTTGGGTCGATCATGGCGACAACGACCCGATGCGGCGCCGACGCGATCAGCGCCTCGGTGCACGGGGGCGTGCGCCCGGTGTGCCCGCAGGGCTCGAGGGTGACGAAGATGTCGGCGCCTCCGGCGCGATCGCCGGCCGCGGTCAGTGCCTCGATCTCGGCATGAGGATCGCCGGCGCGGTGGTGGAAGCCGGTGGCGATGGGTTCCCCTCCCCTCGCGACGACGCATCCGACCATCGGGTTCGGGCTGGTGGCGAAGTCCGCGGTGGCAGCCGCCGCCAGCGCCATGTCCATCAGCGCCTCGTCGGCGCTGGGCCGACCGGTCACACTCTGGCCGGCACCCGCGGGGGCGAGAGCGTACCGTCGGGGCGAAGCATGCGGCGCGCCTCGAGGTCGGCACGCAGCTGCCCGCAGGCCGCATCGGCATCGCCACCTCGAGTGTCGCGCACGGTCACTCGCGCCCCGCGCAGCGCACCGAGGAATCTGCGGGCCACGGCAGGGTCGGGTGGTCCCCACGGACTCCCCTCGATGCGGTTCATCGGGATCACGTTGATGTGCGCCTGAGCGCGCCGAGCGAGGTCGCGCAGACCTGCCGCCTGTTCGATCGAATCGTTGACCCCGCCGATCAGGCACCACTCGAAACTGAGCCGGCGGCCGCTGCGCTCTGCGTAGCGCGACGCCGCGTCGAGGACCACACCGAGCGGATACATCTTGTTGATGGGGACGAGACGATTGCGCAGCTCATCGGTGGCGGCGTGCAAAGAGACCGCGAGCGTGACCGGCAGACCGGATGCGGCGAGTTGCTCGATGCCCGGGGCGACGCCGCTGGTCGAGACCGTGATCCGCCGTGCGCCGATTCCCGCATCGCTGGTCAGTACCCTGAGCGATTCGAGCGTCGCTGTAGCGTTGGCGAGTGGCTCGCCCATGCCCATGTACACGATGTGTGTGACCGGTCCGAGGCCGCGCCGATGCAGGACGTTTCCTGCGGCACGGACCTGATCGACGATCTCTGCTGCCGTGCAGCTGCGCCGCAGGCCCATGTGTCCGGTGGCGCAGAAGGGACATCCAACGGCGCAGCCGACCTGACTGCTGACACACACCGTGGAGCGCCGCCGAGAGTCGGGTCCGGCAGGCGTCTCCATGGCGACGGTTTCGACCGTCTGCCCGTCGGCCAGACGGCAGAGCAGCTTGACGGTGGCGCCGGCGTCGGCGACCGCCTCGACGTCGATGCTCACCGTCGAGAACTGGAATTCGTGCGACAGCGCCTGACGCAGCGGCGCCGGGAGCTGCTGTATCGCCTCGAAACCGGTGACGTACGGCTGCCATACCGCGGCCTGAATCTGGCGGGCTCGCCATGCGGGTTCGCCGAGGCGGGCGACGGTATCGACCACCATCGCCTCGCCCGCAGTGCTCAGCGCGCGGATCGACATCAGTCCATGGTACGGGCGAGCGCGCCGTACGCCGTCAACCCCGTAGGCTGGCCGCATGAATGGGGTGCTCGGCGCGCTGCTCGGCGTGCCCGCAACCATCCTGGTCGCCGGCGGGTTGGGGTTGATCGGTGTGACCATCTACAGCCGGTTGGTGCGCCGCAAGGGGAAGGAGCCGATCCGATGGGCCCACCTCGGCCTTGGTGCATTCCTGTTCGGGTTGGGCGTGGCGCTCCTCTGGATCGAGGTGGTCGCCGTCGGGGCCGGCTAGCGACGCCCGATCAGGCTGAGGAACTCACTGCGCGACTTGTCGTCGTCGCGGAAGCAGCCGAGCAGCGATGACGTCACCGCGGAGCTGTTCTGCTTCTCCACGCCGCGCATCGCCATGCAGAGGTGCGTGGCCTCAATGACGACGCCTACTCCCTGTGGTTTCAGCGTGGTCTGGAGCGCGTCGCCGATCTCGGTGGTGAGGCGCTCCTGCACCTGCAGACGGCGGGCGAACATGTCGACGATGCGGGGGATCTTGCTCAGGCCGAGGACGCGTCCGTCGGGGATGTAGGCGACGTGCGCCTTGCCGAAGAAGGGCAGCAGATGGTGCTCGCAGAGGCTGTACATCTCGATATCCCTGACCACCACCATCTCCGAATAGGGCTCTTCGAAAATCGCGCCGTTGACGAGCTTGTCGAGGCTGAGGCCGTAACCGCTCAAGAGGAATCGGAGGCTCGTCGACACGCGCTTTGGTGTGTGAACGAGCCCTTCCCGAGCCGGATTTTCGCCGACTGCGCCGAGGAGCTCCTGAATCAGCGATTCGAGGCGATCGTTGTCCTCGCTCGATGCGGTCATACCGGCTCCAGGACACGATCGTTGGCCTGTGCCGCGCGCTCGAGCCAAGGGGTAGCGCCTAGTATCTCGAAGGTGGTGCGTGCCTCGACGAGCAGCGGACGCGCGTCATCGCCCCGGTGTTGCCCAGCCAGCCACTCCGCGTGTTCGAGCTGGGTGACCGCGACATAGAAGACCATGCCGCCTTCGCGGAAGAGGCCGGTGGCGGTGCGCATGCGTTCGTCGAATCCCGTGTGTGCGCGGCGTGAAGCGTCGAGGCGGGCGCGCAACCGGGCGCTCTGCGCTTGCCAAAACGCGGTCGCCAGACCCGGGTCGAGCGACTCGGGAACGCTGAGCAACTCCTCGGCTCTATCAAGAGCGCTGAGGGACAGAGCGTCCTCGACGGCTTCGACGAGAGCCAGCTTGATGCTCGTGTCGGTCATGCCGAGCTCCCCCATGGTCGCAAGCCCCCGCTCGGCGCTCGCAAGCGCGTCAGCGTGTCGCCCTTCGGCACGCAGCACGCGCGCTTCGATCGCAGCGAACCCGGCCTTGATTCCCGGATTGTCGCTCTCCCTGAGCAGTTCGCCGTCGGCGACGACAGCACGTGCCAGCGCTCGCTCACCGCGTTCGCAATGCACCAGGGCAATCATGACCAGGCCCCCCCGTGCCAGCTCGCCCGTCACCAGAGGTTCCTCTTCGGCGGCAATTGCGATCGCCTCCTTCCAGCGCCCCAGGTGGATCAAGTCGATGAGGCCACCGGTGCGAATCGTCGATTCCCAGCGGCGGTCGCCGCGACGGCGGGCGAGCGCGCTCCCACGCTCGGCGTATTCAAAAGACTCGGCATACCTGTCGGCTGTCTCCAGCTGGGCAGCGAGATTGTTTTGGGCGCGGAGCTCGCTTGCAAACAGTTGCTCAGTGTGCGCGCGGGCAGCAGCAGCCTCGAGGAGGGTCCGGGCCTCGATGAGCCGATCCTGCAACGACAGCAGGACCGCCTTGCTGATCAGTGCCTCGACGAACACCTCCGGCAGGAGCAGGCGCTCGGCCAATCCAAGTGCCCGCTCGAGCGGTGGGCCGGCGTCTCCGTAGCGGCCGGCGAGCGTGAGGACGCGGCTCAGCTGAGCGAGCGCGGCGGCGAGCTCGGCGCTCGGCGTGCCGTGCGCGAGCTGGGTGATCGCCTCCTCCAGCCTGCGCGTTGCCTCCTCGAGCCGGCCCTCGCTGATATCAACGTCGGCGAGCGTCGCGGTGGCGCGAGCGCTGAGCCGCCGATCGCCGCTCTCGATGGATATTGCGATCGCTCGCTCCAGCAGGGCCCTCGCCTCGACCGGACGGTTGGCCTGCGTCGCCATGCGGCCCGCCTGCTCGAGCAGCTCGGCCTCGACAACCCCATCCTCGGCGAGCCCGGCCGCCTGCTCGAAGTAGCGGCGGCCTTCCTCGGGGGCGCCCACCGAACCGGCTCGTTCTCCCGCCCTGGTGAGCATCGCTCGTGCCTTGGTCTTGACCACGCCCGCGTCATCCGCCTCAGGGGCAGCTTCGAGGGCCGCCAGGTAGTGGGACGCGAGCACCTCGGCGACCCCGTCCTCGTGGGCAAATGCCTGCTCCAGATGCCCGGCTGCCGCCAGGTGTCGCGCTTTGCGCTCGCGTTTTGCGAGCGTCTCGTAGGCAACATGGCGGACCAGGTCCTGGAGGAACCCATACTGCCCCCGTTCCGGCGACCGCGGATCCTGCTGGACTCCGAGGACCTCCTTGCGAATCAGCGACGTGAGCAGCCCCTCGAGCTCGACCGTCGGGGTGCCTGAGAGCGCCGCGAGGGCCGGCTTGGTGAATGTCTTGCCCAGCACTGCACCGTCCTGGAGCAGCCGCCGCTCTTCGGCAGACAGGCCGTCGAGGCGGGCCGCTATCAACGCGTGCAGCGTCTCCGGCACCTCGAGCGTGGCGATCTCTCCGTGGGGTCGGTACACCGATCCCTCCTGGACGAGCAGGCCCCGGTCGAGGAGCATGCGCACCGTCTCCACGGCGTACAGCGGCACCCCCTGAGCGCGCCCGAGAATCTGCCCACGCAACCCCTCCGGCAAGCCGGGCGCGAGGCCCTCGAGCAGTTCCTCCATCGCGGTCTGCGGCAGCGGCTCCAGGTAGAGCGAGGTGAAGTTGCGCTGCCCCGCACCCCAGCTCGGTCGTCGCTCCTGGAGCTCCGGCCGCGCCAGTGTGATCACATATAACGGGTAGTCCCGCGACCACTCGAGCAGGTACTCGACAAAGTCGAGCAGGCTGGTGTCGGCCCATTGCATGTCCTCGAACGAGAGCACCGTCGGGCCGCTGCCCGCCAGGCGCTCGAAGAACAGCCGCCAGGCCGCGAAGAGATCCTGGCGGTCGCCTGCCCCTGCGCCCACCTCCCCCAGTCCGACCAGGTGTGCCAACCGCGGCTCCACGAAGGCTCGCTCCTCCGCGTCGAGCACGTGTTCCTCGACCGCTGCCTGAAGCTTTGCGCGGGCCGTTTCCAGCGCCTCCCCCTCCTCGATTCGCGCCCGCATCCGGATCATGTCCGCGAGCGCCCAGTACGCCACCCCGTCCCCATATGCCAGGCAGCGCCCGCGGTGCCACCAGACGGGCTCCACGATCCCGTCGAAGTACTTGTAGAACTCCCAGGCCAGGCGCGACTTGCCGATCCCGGCAACGCCGGTGACCGACACCAGGTGCGCCCGGCGGTCCTGGGCGCACCCGTGGAAGAGGTCCTTGATCAACTTGAGCTCCCGGTGCCGACCCACAAACGGCGCCTCCAGCCCTGACGACTTCAGCGCCCCGCCGACCCCCGACACGACCCGCAGCGCCCGCCACAGCGTCATCGGCTCCGTCTTGCCTTTGAGCTCATGTTCGCCTGCGGATTCGTACGCAATCGCTTGCTCGGTCGCGCGCCGGGTCGACTCGCCCACCAGCACGCCACCGGGTTCCGCCGCACTCTGGATCCGCGAGGCCGTGTTGACCAGGTCACCCGCCACCATTCCCTGGCCCTCAGCGCCAAGCGTCACCGCCGCCTCGCCGCTCAGCACTCCCGCGCGCGCCCGCAGCCCGCCGTCCAACTCGGGGATCGAAGCGACCAGCTCCAGCCCAGCGCGCACGGCTCGCTCGGCATCACTCTCGGTCGCGACCGGCGTCCCCCAGACCGCCATCACCGCGTCACCGATGAACTTCTCGATCGTCCCGCCGTAGCGGTCGATCACGGTCCGTGCGGTTGCGAAATAGGCGCTGAGGAGCTCCCGGGTCTGCTCCGCGTCGCGCGACTCGGATAGTGCGGTGAACCCGACCAGGTCTGCAAACAGCACGCTCACATGGCGTCGCTCCGCAATGGGGACAGATTGCTGGTGCGCGGCAATTGGAGCGCGCGCGACTGCATCCCCGCCCACCGCCGCGCCGCACTGATTGCAGAACCGCATGCCCGGATCGTTGGCGGCACCGCACGATGCGCAGACCTGGCTGAGTGGTGTCGCGCAGCCACCGCAAAAGCGGGATCCCGCGGCATTCTGGGTGCCACAGTTGGGACAGAGCATTCTGTTGGGAGACCCTACTCCGGCAGGGTTTGGGTCGTCATTCGAGGAAGTGCGACAGCGGTGTGTAGATTACCTGCCAGGACGTGCACCCGACTGCACCGATGTTGCGGTCATGGTTGGGGCGACCTCGTCAGCCCGACCAGCTCGGCGCTGACCCGCCAAAGCCTCGCACTCACGTCCGCGTCGCCGGCGGCCTTGTTGGTGGCCTTGGGCTTGCGGTTGGCAAAGAACTGGCCGGTGATCGCCTCGACTTCGGGTGATGACGCCAGATAGATCGGCGTCTGGGCGCCTTGCGCCGGTGTCTTCAGGAATGGGCGAACCACGCGGCTGATGATGTGGAAGAACCAGGCTTGGTCTTCGGAGCCGAAGTTGGTGCGCACCACCCCGGGGTGAACCGAAGTGGCAGTGACCCCCGTGCCTTGAAGACGGCGGGCCAGCTCGTTGGTGAACACGATGTTGGCGAGCTTCGACTGGCTGTACGCGCGCTGCCCGGAGTAGTTGCGAGCGCTCTGCAGGTCGTCGAAATCGATCCGGCCCGGGGCCTGCGCCCCGGAAGAGACCGTAACGACCCGTGCGGGTGCGCTCGCCTTGAGCCGATCCAGGAGCAGGTTGGTGAGAAGGAACGGCGCGAGATGGTTGAGGGCAAACGTCTGCTCCAAGCCGTCGGCAGTAGTGTGTCGGTGCGCCCAGAACCCGCCGACGTTGTTCACCAGCACATCCAGCCGTGGGTAGGCATCGAGAACAGCGCCGGCCAGGCGGTGCACCTCGGCCTGGGAGCTCATGTCGGCAGCGAACGCGTCGACGGCCGGGTTGCCGGAATCGGTGCGAATGTCGGCCGCCGCCTGTTCGGCGCGAGCCAGGTCGCGACCCGTGATGCCGACCCGGGCGCCCATGGAGGCGAGCCCGATCGCCGTGGCCTTGCCGATTCCGCCGGTAGCGCCCGTGATCAACGCGACTTTGCCAGCCATTGGGAGTGCGTCAGACACAGATCACGACCTCCCGCAAAGCATGCCCCATTCGGACGTAATCGATGGCAGCGGCGGTCTCGCTCAGCGGGTAGGTTCGATCGTGGTCGTAGCTCTGGTCAGCGACGAACTCGTCCGTCCTGTGGTGCCGAGGAAGGGACTCGAACCCCTCAGACCCGATCTCGGATGGGGGTGTTTGAATACGAATTCACATGCCTGAGTAGACTGCTTTCGACTGGAATTCGCCCCCTTAAGGGGTCAGTTAAGGGGTCAGCTGCGACCGCTGAAACAGGGAGGCAACCCATTGAGCAAGTCATGGCCGTCGCCGTGGGCACAGGGCAAGGTGAGCGGCGAGCGTTGGTGGAACGAGCGCGCCGAGATCATGGAGAAAGAGGCTTTCGAGAGGCTGTTTCCGGACCAGCCAAGAATGGGCCTGTCGTATCGCTGTCGCGAGTCCGCCGAGCGCATCCAAGCCGGCGAGCTCAGCGAGAAGTGGATCACGCTCAACGAGTGGATAGCAGCAGAGCGGCCGGCCGGCGACGACGTCCAACAGAGCCGATGGCTCGCCGGGTTCGTCCACGGGGCGATGGAGCCTGACGCGGAGATCCCGACCACGTGATCCTCGAGTCACGTCAGGCGCTTGCTCAGATCCTCAAGTACTCGCGCCAAGACCGTGTCCACGTCCTTCTCTGCGAGCTCGCATCCGTACCCCGCCTCGTTGTTGGGGTAGGAGCGTTGCAACTTTGGCAAGTCGGCGCGGGATAAGAACTTTCGGACGAGTCCGCCACCGTAGGGGACGGAGCCATAGGCTCCGCTCCCGTAGCCAGTCGCGGCGGGCCTGTAGAGGCTAACGACAACGTCGCCGTGAAGCACGATGTTCCGTGCGTGGGCAGCGCCCGCGTATAGCGGTTCGGTCTTGGCGCGGACCACCGTGGCGATCGCAACGGCCCACGCGAGAGCCTCCCCAAGTGGAGCGAACCCTGCGGTGGCCGAGCTCGTGCCGCGGACAGCCTCGTGCCAACGCGCTATGGCGCCCTCCAACGCCGCGAGGAGAAGGTCGCGGTGGACTCGTTCGTCGGCTGAGAGCGGGGTGGCCAAAGCCTCAGCCAGCCGTCAATAGCGACCGAAGGTCACTCGGCGGGAAGGCATCGTCGCCAAAGCCGGGATGCGCGGCCCATCGGAGCCGGCGCAACGGGTCGAGCACCCATCCGTTCGCCGCGTGGTACTGGAACACGTCGCTGAGCTCGGTCGTCCAGCCCTTCTCGGGTTGGTCGTGCACCAGGCGGATCCCGCCGCGGTCAGACGCCGTCATCGAGCCGCCGATAGGTGATCGGGACGTCCGCAGCGGGAGTCCGGAGGCGTTCGCGCGACGTCGGATCGAGGCCCAGCTGCGCGCAGGCCCGCAGACACGTCGCCTCGGCCGCGTCGAGGGTCATCTGCGCGGGGTTGCGGATGGGACCCCCTCGCGCGCCGGTGGTGACGAGACCATCCTTCCGCAGCAGCGCCGCGGCGTCGTTCGCGCGGCAGACCGAGCGCGCCAGGACGCCGATCACGATGCTGTCGGCCGTCGACGCCAGGTTGAGCGCCTCGAGCTCGTCGACGATGCCTCGGAACTCTCGCCGCTCGCGCACCGTGAGACCACGTGGCGGTAGCGGTGTGCCGGGTGGCGCCATGAGGACGTCGGCGCGGATGCGCGATGGGCGCGTCTCGCCGCGCATCACCTTCAGCGGCGTCGGCGTCGGCGGCCGGCCGGTCTTCACGCCGTCAAGGGTACGCGCCGCGGGAATGTGTTGAAGACTTTCGGCCGGACATACCCGCCACCGGTCCACCGGTCCCGACAACATCCCTCACGCGGTGGTACCCAGGGGGTGCCGGCCGGCCGCCGTCTGATTCTTGCCAGCGATGACCAGATCGACAGGGCGGCGCGGAGAGCCGCCAGGTGATTCGACAACGGTGAAGACGCCTTCTGGCCCGTCTGGGCCCTGATTGCGCCGCACAGACCGTCACACGGGCGCCCTGTGCGATGACCGCCCTGTGTTTTGACCGCCCTGTGTTTCGACCCGACCTGGTGTGGTGGCGCGGGTCGTCGACCTCGCACGGTGCGGGTGTCGGTCGGGGTGCGGCCGGCGGGGAGACCGACCGACCGCACCCACCACCACGGACGACGAGACGACTGTCGTGTGTCGTGTGTCGGATCAGGGTGCGGTCGCCACGTCGACGACCGCACCCACACACCCAACGACGAAGGTTAGTTCGGACCCAACCCGGTGATGACCTGCACGCCGGCAGGGATCGTCACTCCGATGTCATAGCGACTGCTGACCAGGATGCCGACCTCGTCCTGGGCGATGAACGCCTCCAGGGCCAACTTCAAGTAGCCGGAGATGTCCACCGCACAGTGCACGACGCGGCCATCGATGAGCAGCGCCGTACCGTGCGGCAGCGATCCACCCGGCGCGGGCATGATCGTTCTGCCGAGCAGCATCTCCGCGCCCTGTTGCGTGAGATCCGGCTGGAGCAGCGGCCGACCGAGCGTGTCGGTCAACTTGCGAAGGACGCCGATGGTCGGGGCGCTGACGATCCAGCAGCCTGGATCAGCGTATCCGTCTTGCGCCGCCGTGAGCGCGTCGACGAAGTGTCCGAGGATCGGCTCCGAGGACGTGACGAGGACGCTAACGCCGGTCGCGGTCGCGGTGGTCGCCGTCGTCAGAACAACGGTGGTCGCGTTCGTGACGGTCTTGATGGTGTCGGCGGCTGGGATGCCGGCACCGACGACGGCTGCGCCGACGTCGGCCTGCGTGAACGCCGCGGTCGCGGAGACCAGCGACGTGTCGCTGTTGGTGACGCCGTCGGTGATCGTGCGGCTGTGCTTGGTCGTGGTGACGCCGGGCGCGTTCATCAGACCGACGATGCCGGCGTTGACGTCTCCCATGAGCAGAGCGCGGTCGACGACCTTGCGAAGCTGGTTCAGGATCATCGTCTGCGACGCCAGGAGTGCGTCGCTCGAGCGGACCGACTCCGACGAGATCTTGACCAGGATCTTTGCGGCCTTCAGCGTTCTGGCCATGAGTGTCAGTTGCGACGTGACGCCGTCCGCTTCCCAGACGTTGCCGCCCGGTGCGCTGAAGACGTTGTCGCCGATGGCGACCGCGACTCCGGTAGCCGTTGCGGAGGTCACATGGCTGAGGACGACCGTGGTGGCGTTGGTCACGGACAGGATGGTCGTGCCAGCGAGAATGCCAGGGCCGGTCACATAACTGCCGACGTCCGCAGCGGTGAATGTCGCGGTCGCGGAGACCAGCGACGTATCGGTGTTCGTAACGCCGTCGCTGACGGTGCGCGAGCCGACCGTCTCACCGAGGATCGGGATGTGGAACGGCTCGCTGCTCGCGTGCATGTTGATGTTCGGGATCTGCATCACCACGCTGATGGCTTCGAGTGGGGTCTGGATAAATGTCGCCCAGTCCTCACCAGTGAGCTCTAAGCCGCTGCCGGCTAAGTTCGGGACAATTGGCATGACGGGTCACTCCGTGAGCGTCCGCCCGCGGTGGGCGAGCGCGTTGATCACACGAGCGCCCATCTCGGTGGCTCACGGCCGTCTCGGCTGCGCTCAGTCTAGATCCTTCCGCGCGTCATGTCCTGGATGGCCTCGGCAAAGTTCGGCTTGCGCTCCGCCGTCCGAATGCCGTGTGACAGCGGACGCGGCGCGGTCGAGGCGAGCAGACCCGGTCGCTTGGCAGCGATGGCCGCGACCGCGGCATTCACCTTCGCGGGATCGACGTCGGCGCCGGTCTCGTCGAGCAGGTCGGCGACGGTCGCGCCCTCGAGGAAGACGTCACTGGGCACGGCGAGCGTCGTCGCGGCGACGCGCAGCACCTCACGCTCGAGCAGCTGCTCGACGCGGATCCGCGCTTGATCGCGCTCGCGCATCGTCTGGGTGACGCGTCCGCTGAGCGCCGCAAAGCGCCGCTTCTGCCTGTCGGAGACGAACTCGGAGTCGTCTGGCTGTGCGTCGTCCGGCGGCGCAGCTGGATCCGCCGGCGGCGTCGGATCGGGTGTCGCCGGCGGCGCTGCTGGAGCCAGCGACACTTGGACGCTGCCGCCTGGCGCCGGCGTGGGTGTCGGTGTCGGTGTCGGCTCGGTCATCGTGGATCTCCCTTGCTTTGACGCTTGGACTCGTCGCGCAGCGCCTTGTTCATGACGGCGCGGTCGACGTTGTTGAGCAGGTCCTGTGCGGCCTGCTTTGCGAGCTCGCCTCGGCGTTGACGCTCCTCGAGCGTGGCCCCTTCGGCGACCCAGCGCACGAGCTCGGGGAAGCCTTCGACGCCGATCATCACGACGCGCTGCTTGGTCATGGGCGGGTGTCCTCCTGGTGGTCGAGCAGTTGCAGGATCTCCTCTTGCGCCGCGCGCGGTGCGTAGGCCACGAGCACCGCCACGACGGCCTCCACCGAGCGCAGATCAGCCAGGACGTGAGCACGTGTCGGCACGTCGCGCGCGGTGACAGCACGAACGCCGGCTGGTGGTCGCGGGCGTCGTCTGGTCATCGCTGCGCCTCTTCGGTGGTCGGTTGATGGCGTCGCAGGCCTAAGAGACGTTGACGTCGTGCTCGCCGAGCCGCCGCACCGTTCCGGCTCATCTCTGGCGTCGGCTTTCGTAGTCGTCCCGCCGCGTGGAGCGTCCGGTAGCGCAGTGCGATCCGTTCATGCAACTCCTCCGAGACGAGCGGAAGATGCAAGCGCAACAGCGCGAGGTCGCGGACGTCTCGACCCTTGAGTCCGTGCGTTCGCCAGACGTGTTGGAGCGGCATCGAGAACGGGCCACCGCGTCCACCCGACGCTCCGCACCAAGGACAGGTTAGCGCCGCTAAGCAGGTCCGGATCTCGTCGAGTGTCGGGTTGCTCAGCGGGACAGGCGGAGGCTTGTGGGAATGGCGGAACCGTCGCGACGCCGCGTTATGCGCGAGTCGCCGCTCCTCCGCCGATCTCATGACGCCTCGCCTTGCCGGCGCACGACGGCTCGAGCAGCGGCGATCGCGTGCTGCATCGCTGCCGCTTCCGCGTCCGCACCGACGTCATCGGTGACGGCGCGAGCGTCAGCGACTCGCGCCGGCGACGACGATGGTTCTGGCTCTTGCGCGCGCCCTTCTGTTCTGATCTCTGATCTCTGAGTCGCGCGCGCGGAATTCAGGTCAGGTACGTCGACGTACCTGGCGTCGGTGCGTTGACGTTCCGGCATCGGGTACGTTGGCGTACCTGACCGCTCTGCTCCCAACGTACCGACGTCGGGTACGTTCAACGTACCGGCATCAGGTACGTTGGGTCGTATCGGTGCAGCCTTGTTCAGCACCTCGGTCCGCACCCTGTAGCGGCTCTGTCGGGCATCCCTCGGACCGCGGGTGTGCTCGTCCGACCGTCGCACTTCGACCTCACCGATCGCCTCCAATTCCGCGATCGCCGACCCGACGGTGTCGGTGCCGTGGCCGGTCCGTCCGACGAGTTCACGGACGCCGACTGCCGTCCATCCGGTCGCGCTGTCGGCGAGATGTGCGATCTGGAGCGCGACGTGTCGGCTCGCGCCTCTTGCTCGGCTGCGCTCGAGCACCAGCGCGACGAGCTTCCAGTTGCCGCTCCATCGCCCGCTCACGGGCTCGCCTGGCGCGCGATCGCCGCCTGGACGGCATCGCTGAGCGTCGCAGCTGAGACGCCGACGGCATCGGCGACCAGGCGGAGCGCGGTGCCGACGTGCGGGTCATCGAGGCGGCCGCGCGCACGGACTCGCATGGCGAGCTCGGCGAGCACCCACGCGGGATCGACGAGCTCAGGGCGGTCGTCAACCGGGCTGCCGACGCCGAGATCCTCGTTCTCGGCCTTCGCGATCGCGTCCCGGCGCAAGGCTTCGGCCTCATCGTCGAGCGCGTTAACGTTGGACGCGACGTCTGGCGAAGCGTCCCGGCGGGCCATGCCGGCGACGCCTCAGCCGGCGTCGGGCTTTAGGAGCTCGTCGAGCGCCTCGGTTGGGATCAGCCAGCGCCGACCCGACCTGACCGCGCGGATCTCTCCACGAGCCGCGAGCCGGTAGATGTGCGCCGCCGAGACGCCGACTGAGTCAGCGGCTTCCTCGACGGACAGAGCGCGACGGGACGGCGGTGCGGGTGGCAGCGGTGTCCTCTTCATGCCTGCGTAGCTTGACGACCTCATTAGCCTTAAGTCAAGCGCCGCGCACCTGTGTAAGATGGGCGACGTGAGTAGACCCAAGCGAACCCCAGCGGCGGGGCGGCACTACGACCTCCGGGCCAAGTGGATCGCCGATGGCAAGCCGCTGAAGGTGGGACCTCTCGGCCACGTCATGAGTGGTGAACTCGAGCGGCTCGGCCTCGACGTACAGGTGACCGAATGGGCATTCGAGGGCCGAAGTCAGATCAAGGCGATCGAGGTCCGCTCTGATCGAGCACTCACGAGCAACCTGCTCCGCGCCATCCCTCTCGCGGAGATCGAACGAGAGCGCGACGGGGGTTGGGCCACCGCGAAGGCGATCGCGCGGGAGATGACCGGGTTCGATGCCCTCGCCGAGCTCAAGCAGTTGCTTGGCGACCTGCCCACAGGTGAGCGTCGACGCGTTCCGGCGCGGTTCTACGAGCTCGTCGCGTCGGTCTACCTGGCACAGGTCAGGTACATCCGCGCACCCTCCGCGGTCATCGCCAAGGAGACGGGGACTCCCCTGCCGACGGTCCAGGGATGGGTGCGCCGCGCTCGGTTGCGCGGACTCCTGCCGCCTGCCCGTCGGGGGTCGGCAGGATGAGCCGGCGCGCACAGGGTGAGGGCCAGGTCCGGCAACGCCCGGACGGCCGTTGGGAAGGTCGGTTCTTCACCCATGACGGACGCCGGCGCTCGGTGTTCGGACGGACCAAGGCCGACGCGCTCACGCGACTCCACGAGGCGACCGCGGCGCGTGACCGCGGCACCTTGCCGGCGCCGAGCCGAGAGACGGTCGGGTCGTTCCTGACGACCTGGCTCGCCGGCGCGCAGCCGTCGCTCCGGCCGATGACGTTCCAGGGGTACGAGTCGATCATCCGGACCCAGCTGGTGCCGCGACTCGGCCGCGTGGTGCTGTCCCGGTTGCGACCGCAGCAGGTGCAGGCGATGGAGGCGGCCATGCTCGCCGAGGGGTTCGCGGCGAAGTACGTGCGCAACGTGCACGGCGTCCTGCACCGCGCGCTCGATCGCGCCGTCTCGTGGCACACCCTCGCGAGCAACCCGGCCAACGGCGTCGACCTCCCCCACCGTGCGCCGCGGGAGATGAACGCGCTCGACGTCGACCAGGCGCGCGCCGTCCTCGAGGAAGCCGTGCGCGATGAGGAGCTCGGCGCGCTCTGGGTGCTCATGCTGACCACGGGGATGCGACAGGGCGAGATCCTCGCGCTCCGCTGGCGCGACCTCGACCTCGACGCCGGCCGGCTGTCCGTGATGGCGAACTCAGTGCGGCTGTCCAAGCGGACTCGGGGGTTGCTTGGTCTCAAGAGCGCCGAGCCGGTGCGCGGCGACCCGAAGACCGCGCGCAGTCGCCGAGTGATCGAGATGCCCGAGCTCGCCGTCGAAGCGTTGCGCCGGCGCCGTCAGGGCACGAAGGTCATCGCCCTCAATGGGTTGGTCTTCACGCGCTCGGACGGTCGATCGCTCGCCGTGCCGACGGTGTACTCCAGCTGGCACCGACTCCTCGAGCGCGCCGGCGTCCCGAAGGTGCGACCGCACGACGCGAGGCACACGTGCGCGACGCTCATGCTCGGCCAAGGCGTGCACCCGAAGCTGGTCAGCGAGATGCTCGGTCACGCGACGGTCGCGATCACCTTGGACCTCTACTCGCACGCGACGCCGGCGATGCACCGCGAGGCGGCGCGGACCCTCGACGCCCTGCTCCGCGCGCCCTTAAGGGGTCAGTTAAGGGGTCAAAGTTCGCCGGAAATGCCGGAATTGAACTCGGATGAGTGGTGCCGAGGAAGGGACTCGAACCCTTACAAGGTTGCCCTCACTAGCCCCTCAAGCTAGCGTGTCTACCAATTCCACCACCTCGGCGCGGCGGCCACCAGACAGGATCCGGCCCCGTGGGTACCGCTCGGCCATTCTACAGGCGCGGGCTCGACCCGAACCCCGCCGCTGTGCCATGCTCAGCGTGTCGGCGTTCTGAGGGTCAGCGATGACGAGTTTCGCCCGAACGATCTGGGTGCTGGTCTCGAACCAGGTGCGGAGCCTCGATCGCGGCCTTCACGCCACCTCCGGCGGACGACATTTCTGGCCGTGGGCCATCCCCATAGGTGGGTTCGTCCTGTGCGTGTCGATCCTGGTGCTGGCCGGCGTGATGAGCGGTGTCTGGGCTGCCGAGTACATTCCCACCGCTGTGTTCGAGGGCCTGGTCATCTCCGGTCTGCTGGTTGTCTGCCTCACGCCGGTAACGGATACGCCTGACAGCGACGGTGGCGACCGCGGACCAGACAGGGAGCCGACGGCGTCCCCACCTCCATTCGATCCCACGTTGTGGGTCACCCTGCTCGGCGACGGGGACGGGTCTCCAAGCGCCGAGCACCAATCGAAGGAAGAGCGCCGACGGGAGCCGATCGAGGCGGGGCGTTAGCGGCTTCATAGCCACGACTGTGTCGAGGGTGGCGTGCTACTCTCGCCGCTCGCAATGCAACGGGCTTTACGCCGACTGGTTGTTGCCTTCGTCGTTGTTGTTGCCGCGGTGCTCATCTTGACAGTGGCAATTGCCAAGACCATCAGCATCATCGACAAACCTCACGACGCTGCCGCGTTCGTGGAGTCGGCGATGGGGACCTACTGGCCGGTCATCCTCGTCGTGATCGCCCTCGCCTCAGTTGGCATCGCGCTATTCCCGCTGCGGCGGGACTGAGCGAGGAGCCCAGTCGCGTCAGTCGGGCTTGTTGCGACGCCTGCGCCGGCGAAGGGCAACGAAGAGGGCGCCGGCGAAGAGTGCGGCGAGAAGCCCGCGTAGTCTGCTCATGCTGCGGAGGCTACGCGCCCGGGGCCATGCGGCGCAATCCGGCGCCAGATGCTGAGCGTCGCCGCATGGTCGGGGGTCGGGTCCAGCGCGCGCGCCCGGTGCACCGCCTCGATCTCGAAGGTGGCTTCCAGATTGTGCAACCGAGCCGTTCGGTAGCCGCCGTCGCCGATGCAGGCAACCGTGTTTCCTTCGTAGTAGTGGAGACAGTCGCCGAGGGAGGAGAACAGGGGCGGCCAGCAGAGAAAGAGGGCCCGGTCGGCGTGACCGGTGAGCACGGTCTGGTTGCCTTGCAGCACCTGCGTCCAGGCTGGAGTTCGTCCGTGGTAGCGGTTGGGAGCGTCGCCCTCGGATGGCGCCTGGTCGAAGGCCAGGACATCTGCACCTCTGGCGCGGAGCTCGTGTGCCCAGTACCCGGTGCCGGCGCCAATCTCAACGAGGGGACCGAGCTCGCAGAGCACGTCCACCAGGTGCGCTTCGGGGAAGACATACGAATAGCGCTGGGCCAGATCCGAGCGCGCGGCCTCGCTTTCATCGCCACTACGGGTGGCATCGAGATGAGATCGCTCGAACTCATCGGTCGGCATGTGGCCAGCTTAGCTCCGCCCAGCCTTGGGGCCTATGCCAAACGACAACATTCCATGACGCATCTGAACTTGCAGCGCCGCACGGTCCGCCATTGGGCAGACAATGGACGCGTGGCAACGTCGCGAGTCGGGGGGACCGTCAGATCCGCGAGAGAGCGCATGGGCTGGAATCGCGAAGCCCTCGCGTATCACTCGGGTCTCAGTGGGGCGGCCATCAGCCAGATCGAATCTGGCCGGCGCCGGGAGGTGCGGGTCACCACCCTTTTGGCGCTCGCACGTGCGCTCGAGGTGAGCGTCGACTATCTGGTCGGAAGTTCGACCACCATCCCGGAACTCTTCCGACACCGACTGCTCGTCTATGGCTCGGATGACGAGTACGTTGCGTCCACCGTGCCCTTTCTTCGGGAGGGCATCGAGCGGTCCGACGCCGTGTTGGTTGTCCCGTCCGAACACCAGGGCGACCTGCTCCATGACGCGCTCGGCGACGACGCTCAGCACGTCGAATTCCTGGACTCGACCGCGTGGTACACGACCCTCTACGGCGCCGCGAATGGGTACCGCACCTTGGTGAAGGATCGATTCGATCGCGGGGCTCCCTGGGTCCGGATCATCGGGGATGCGGTGTGGGCCGGCCGGTCTGGCACCGAGATCACGGAATGGTTCCGCTATGAGTCGATGGTCAACCTGGCGCTGGCCTCCTCACCCGCGACCATCATGTGCTCGTACGATGGGCGCGCTCTCCCCGACGCGGTGCTCGCCGAGGCGCATCGCACCCATCCGGAGGTCGCAGTTGCGGGGGCTACCAGCGCGAGCCAGGCCTACCAAGAGCCCGAGGACTTACTGCTGACCTTGGGCTAAAGGGACCAGCCGCCGTTCAGGCTCATGCCGAGACGACGACCTCGCCGTCGTGCCATTCCGGATCGGCGTCCATGTGCTCACGGAGGCGCTGGTAATTGCTGTTCGTCTCAGGCGCAGCGCTGTTCGCTGTGTACGCCTCACGGCTCTCGAAGACGCCGACGACCCAGTACTCTCGTGGGTCCGAGTCGGCGCGGTAGACGTAGAGCGCCCGCGACCCAGGGTACCTGGTCTTGGCTATCTCGGTGACGAGCCCCTCGAGCTCCTGTTGATGCCCCTCTTTGACGCGCCAGCGCGAGACCGATCCATACATAGCACCTCTCCCTTGGACATGAGTGGAGCGCGAGTATAGGGTTTCAGACGCAGGTCATCAGGGTGATCGTGAGGTGGCCATATGTGGTTGATGCGGCCAACAAACCCACCTGTTGCTTCTGCGGAAACGTCGTTACGTGGACGCGTGAGCTTCCGATCCGGGAGTCTGCTCGCTTGTAGCCTCGGGCCCGTAGCCAGCCGGCGTGAAGATCCCTTCCACTGCAGACCCGCGATGGAACTCGGCTCTCCCCGCCGACGGGTCGCGGCTCGGCGAGGAGCGGCGGTGCAGGGGACTCACGAGGGGGGATCGGAAGGCTTCCCACACCACCGCTCGGACCCGCAACCCTACTACGTCCGTGGCCAAGCGTGAGGCACTTGCAATTCCCGTCCCCGAGACCCCTGGCATCGCGCTGGGGGTCTCACTCTGCGTACGCTTGCGGGCAGACGAGCGCTTTGTGACTTCGTCACTGTGACCGCGGGGTAGGGTCTACTGATTCGGCACCAAACCCGCCAACGATGCCGGCAGACACTCCAGCCCCCCAGAGACCCCATCCGCGGATGGGGAGTAGCGGGCACTGATCGCATGCCCAAGTGTCCTGACCCGCTACTTCCCGTCCCACTAGGCGCAGACTCGACCCGTTCAGAGAGAGACCCCACCGCAAGGAGAGCTGCCATGAGGCGTTCGCGGTCTGTATCACTCGTCTTCGTGGCGTGGGTGGTGATTGGCGTGATCGTGGCCGTCGGCCACCACTACTTTTCCCACCTGACGACTCTGGGGAGCTTCCTGTCCGCGCTCGTCGCGATCTTGCTCTGGCCTCTGATCCTTCTCGGCACCAAGATCATCATCAATCTCTGACTGTCGCGCGGGGTAGGCCTCGAACTCGTCGTTACCCCACTGCTCGCAGATGAGCTCCTCGGGGTAAAGCGGCAGAAGTCGCCGATGGCTCCGGCTCTGAGGCTCGATCGGTTTATTGGCCCTCGTAGTCGTCGTGGCGGCGGAACCAGATGCCGGTTTCGTTGCGACCGAGTGGCGCGCGGTCGAGCCACTGGTACATGCCCCAGAGGCCGTCCAGCCCGCGCGCGTATGCCGAGTAGGTGTGGTAAACCACGCCATCCTCGAGCGCGAAGGCGCTCATACCTGGCGCTTCTCGCGTGTACGTCGCCCAGTCCACGCCGACGCCCATCCCATCGGCCCACCCGCCCTCCTGGCCTGCCTCGAGGTCATGGCGCACGTCCACCGTGCGGAAGTTGTATTCCACTTCTCCCGATTGCTGCTCCTCCTCGGTGTGTGACGAGTGGAAGTCGTAGTTGAAATCGCTGCCGAACGAAGACGCCCACGGGAAGCTCCAGCCCATCCGACGTTTGTACGTCTGCAGTTTCTCGAGCGGAGCCCTCGATATCGCGCCGAGCGTGACGTCGTGATTCGCGAGGTGGACAACGAAGCCATCGAAGCCGTCCGCGATCGTCGAACACACCGGGCATCCTGCTGCAAACTCGGGACCGAACATGAAGTGATAGATGAGCAGCTGCGAACGACCTCTGAAGAGATCGGCGAGGGACGCTCTGCCGTCGTCGGTGTCGAAGTGGTACTGCTTGTCGATGCGAACCCAGGGAAGCTCCTGCCGCATCCGCGCCAGTTCGTCGCCACGTCGGGTAAGCGCCTTCTCGGCCTCGAGCAGCTCCAGCCGAGCCGCAAGCCACTCCTCTCGTGTGCCGGACTTGTGATCGGTCATGTGGTGCCCTCTCCTTGTCTCGTGGCGGTGCGTATCGCTGGGCTGCCTGCGTCGTAGGACGACGATATCTCGCCAGTGACATACTCGGCATCGGACGCGTCGGTCAGGTCGCGGTACCCACCGTCCGAACCGCGCATGCCCGTCAGTGCGGGGTCAATCCGGCCGAGGCGCCGAAGGTGCGTAATCGGATTGCGGATTGACGCGCCCCTATGTGCCGAGAATATAGATGACGCCTACGACGCCGACGATACGGAGCCTGAAGAATCCGGCCGACCAACGCAGAAAGCGCATAGGAAAGCGGAAACAAGAGAGAGATACCCGGCAAGCATCCGGGACTTAGCGCCGTGCTAGCGTGTCCCTAGCATCTCACGCGCCATGAGCGAGCGAGCCCGAATTATCTGCTCAGTCGGGACCTCAGGAGGCGAGCCTTGACTGAACCAGGGAACGTGTCCGAGCGATGGTATGACGCCAATGACATCGGCGGCCGAGCCGCCTTCTTCCGTGACCTCATTGCGATCTTTCGCAAGGACCACCCGCGCGAACCGCACGGGGAAAACCGTCAACGCCTCTGGCAGCTCATCGAGAAACATGGAGGAAGCCTGGACGGCCGCCCAACCTGGCTGCGCATCGTCTCCGAGATGATCGATAAGGATACGGTTGAGGTTAGGCAGACGCAGGAGGACGGCGCCTACAAGCTCTTCAACTTCACAGCGGCGGAAACACGCGAGCTGATAGTCGGGCCGGCGCAGTAACGCCGGGAAGGCAGCGCGAGAGCGGAGCTCGAGCACCGAAGGCCTCCAGCGATGTGGCGATACGCGCGTCGTCACGCCGGCTGAGCTCGTCGATCACCGGTAGGAGCACGTGCGACGCATTTGCCCGGATGTAACCGTTCATGACGTGTTCCCGTTGAATGGGTGAAGGTCGACATGAAATTCACAACCATCATCGGCGCTGCGATCGCCGCCGCTGGCCTCGCCGCCTGTGGGTCGGCAGCCACGCCGACTGCGCGGCCAACCGTCACCCCGACAGTAGCGCCGACGACCGCCCCGACTGCTACGCCGACCGCGACACCTACTCCGGCGCCATCGCCCGTCCCCACACCAACACCTAAGCCTCAGCTAAGCGTCTACGTGACGACTACGTGTGCAGTGCCGGGAACAGCGCAAGGCGCAAGCGTCACGTTTCACAACGAGGTGATCGGAGACTGGCTCTTGTTTGGTTACTCTGATGGCCCGCAGTATCAATTCAACCGCAACCCGTACACGTTCGGGCCAGTCGATGTTGGCACTTGGCCGTGGAAGATTTGGAACGATGCGAAAGCTGCGTTCATCGCTCACGGCACAGTCACTATCCCGGCGTGCCCCGGGACGACGATACGATGACTGCATCTGCGAGGTCGCGACCCCGCCTGCGGCTATCGAAGTCTGAGCAGCCGGACCTAGGGTTGTAGCGCGTCGCCTGCTACGCGTTGATCGACCTCATCAGGCGCGTGCGCGGTTTCTATCGGTCAGACACTAACTGAACTTCAAACAGTCCTCGCACAGCCGGTATCGGCCCGTGCCCGATGAGCGGTGAGCGAGGCTTGAGTGGTCTATCTGATCGTGACGTCGAGCGTCGGTGAGAGGAGTGTTCGATTCACCGGAGCAAGGCTGTACAGAGATATCGCCGGGTCTTGGTATTTCGATGGACAGGAGTTTCCACGGGCTGACATAGTGGGCAGATGGTTCACAACCTTGCTCTGGTTCTCGGTGGTGGTGGGGCTGCCGGAAATGCGTGGGAGATCGGTGTCATCGCAGGCCTGGCCGAAGCTGGTCTCGATATGACAGAGGCCGCCGATTTGGTAGTCGGCACGTCGGCTGGTGCCACCGCGGCAGCGCAAGTGCGCAGCGGTATACCGCCGGCCGAACTGTTGGCCTCGGTGCTGTCCCCGCCGGTTCAACCGGTCGGACAGAACCGGAAACGGCCGCCGTCCCTACCAATGGCGATGGTGTTCGAGCGGATGAGGGCCATCGGCGCCGCCGCCACCTCGGCAGCCGATCTACAACGTGCGATGGGCGCGTTCGGGTTGAAGAGCGACTCCATACTCGGGCCGGGGGCGGATCAGCGGCGCGCAATGGTCGCCGCTCGGTTGCCCCGCAGTGAATGGCCGGAAAGGCCGATGATCGTCGTGGCCGTCAACGCGCATACCGGCGAGTTGGCTGCGTTCGACCGCGAATCCGGCGTCGAGCTGGTGGACGCGGTCACGGCGAGCACCGCGCTGCCCGGTCTGGTCCCCACCGTCAGCATCAACGGCGCGCGCTTCATCGACGGCGGCGTGCGCTCCTCCGAAAACGCCGACCTTGCCTCGGGCTATGCGAACGTCGTGGTGCTCTCGCCGTTGGGCAGACGGAGCGGGACACTACCGGAAGGCCAGTTCGAGGGCCTGCGCAGACCACCGGGCGCGGACCTGGGAAGTCAGGTCGAGGGCTTGCGCAAGGGGGGCAGCCGCGTTGAGGTGATCACGCCGGACGCCGATTCGCGAGCCGCAATGGGCACGAACCAGATGGATCTCGCGACCCGTATCCCCGCCGCCCGTGCCGGTTTCGCCCAAGGCAAGCAGGAAGCGACCCGCGTGACGTTCCTCTGACGATTACACCCCGACGCCCAGCCCTCCACCGTCATCTGTGAAGAACCCGTTATCGACACTCGGAGCGCTGTGCTAGCAGGCCCGAAACGAGTATCTACTCAGTTTCGAATACGGCGGCGGATTCGAGAAGCGGAAAACAAGAAAGAGATACCCGGCAACGACCTACTCTCCCACCCCGTTGCCAGGGCAGTACCATCGGCGCTGGTGGGCTTAACTGCTGTGTTCGGGATGGGAACAGGTGTTTCCCCACCGCTATGATCACCGGATATCTCTCTCATGACGAGTGAGAATGCGAGTCTGGTCCACGGGAGCGATTGAGCTCTCCGCGGGAGAATCCATTGCGCTACTGGAGCGCTTTGCCAGGCATTGCACGGTCCTGCGGCGCCACCATTGGCGCCATCCCACTCGTCGCTGAAAAGTGGGATAGGAGGTCAAGCCCTCGACCGATTAGTACCGCTCAGCTCAAAGAGTCACCTCTCTTACACCCGCGGCCTATCAACCAGATGGTCTCTCTGGGGTCTTACCCGGTTATCCGGTGGGAGATCTTATCTTGGAGTGGGCTTCGCACTTAGATGCTTTCAGCGCTTATCCCATCCGGACATGGCTACCCAGCGATGCTCTTGGCAGAACAACTGGTGCACTAGCGGTCCGTCCAACCCGGTCCTCTCGTACTAAGGTCAGCTCTCCTCAAATCTCCTGCGCCCACAGCGGATACGATCCGAACTGTCTCACGACGTTCTAAACCCAG
>Ga0209219_1000038_pt1 | contig 32062 bp, 32 predicted proteins | sample BlaSpr_A8_OM1_M1_FD_187973 | JGI IMG/M metagenome (GOLD analysis project Ga0209219, IMG submission 187973) | Forest soil microbial communities from Thunder Bay, Ontario, Canada - Black Spruce, Ontario site 2_A8_OM1_M1 (SPAdes) (version 2) | ecosystem: Environmental > Terrestrial > Soil > Boreal... | reverse complement strand
TCTCGCCTTGGCTGAGAGGTATCGCTCCCGGCTGCCGTGCAGCTCCAGGTGTTCGCTGGTGATCCGGGTGAACACGGCGGCGCGGAACTCCACGTCATCCGCGCGATGCATCTCGAGCGCGTGCGAGGAAGTCTCCATGGCCACGTGCGTGCACCCGCTGGCTCGGATGCGGGCGAGCTCTGCCTGGAGTTCCGGCGCCTCCGGCGTGGTCTGCCGCGAGTGATTCGCTCCCACGCTGTCGAGGGTGCGTCGATCCACTGTGGTGATCGACGCCGCCGCGATCCCGGCTGCCCGCCAAGCCTGCCAGAGCAGCGTTGCGGTGGTCGTTTTGCCATCGGTGCCGGTGATCCCGACAACGCAAAGGTCACCGCTCGGATGATCCTGGAAGGCGGCGGCGAGCGCCGACAACGCCAGCCTGGAGTCGGCGACAAGCACCAGGGGAACCGACGGGTCAATGGCGGGTTCGGGGACTCGCTCCGCGACCACCGCGACTGCCCCTCGATCCACTGCGTCGCGGCAGAAGCGATGCCCGTCGGAGCGCAGCCCGGTGACGGCCACGAACAGGCTCCCGGGGGTGACCGCGCGCGAGTCGGCATCGATCGACGAGATGGCGACGCCGCTCGGCGGCGCCGGGCCGGACTGTGGTTGAGGAAGGCCCGCCGCGTCGAGCAGCGCCGAAAGCGGTCGCGTCGAACCCGCCTGTTGCACCGTCGCAGTCTATGGTAGGGTCGCTGCGATCATGCCTGGAAAGAAGCAGAAAGGAACACCCCTCTCGCTCGCAGACGCCCTGACCGCGACACGCGCGGCGCGCAGTCGCGTCCTCGCGCTTGCGGCGCGGCTCGAGGCGACCGAGCGTACGATCCTCGCCGCCATGGCAGCGCCTCCGGCACCGCGTTCCGCCCAGGCTGCGGGTGCGGCCCCGGCGAAACGCCCGGTCGGCCGTCCGCGCACGCGTCCGGTTGCCGATACCGCTCCCGCGCCTCGCGCCAAGCGCCGCGCAACCGCAACCCGCACTACCACGCCCAAGCGGCCGGGGGGGCGGCCGAAAGGCTAGCCCCGAATCCAGACCGGCTAGGTCAGGTTTTTGGGTATGCTGGCTGCATGGCCAAGTCTTCTCGCGACCTCCTAGACGACGCTCGGCGGACGGTCTCAGAGCTCTCACCCCAACAGGTCCGCGCCGCGGCGGGCTCGCGCACCCTCATCGACGTCCGGGAGCGGAACGAGTTCGACGAGGGGTACATCCCCGGCGCTCAGCATCTGAGTAAGGGATTCATCGAGACCCGTATCGAGGACACCGTCCCCAAGCACGACACGCCGATCACGCTCTACTGCGCCGGCGGCACCAGATCGCTGCTCGCGGCTCGAGCCCTGCAGGAGCTGGGGTACACCGACGTCGCTTCGATGGCGGGCGGGTATTCGGCCTGGAAGCAGGCGGGGTTCGACTTCGTCGTCCCCCGGGTGCTGACTGCACAGCAGCAGCAGCGCTACAGCCGGCATCTGCTCATCCCAGAGATCGGCGTCGAAGGCCAGGCCAGGCTGCTCGACGCGCGCGTCCTGCTCATCGGGGCGGGTGGGCTCGGTAGCCCGGCCGCGCTCTATCTCGCGGCCGCCGGGGTGGGCACGATCGGCTTCGTCGACTTCGACACCGTCGATCGAAGCAATCTGCAGCGCCAGATCCTGCACACCGAGGATCGCATCGGGATGCTCAAGACCGCCTCGGCGCGGATCGCGCTCGAAGCTCTCAACAGCGACGTCCGCGTCGTCGAGCACAACGTGGTGCTGAACAGCGACAACGCTCGCGAGATCTTCGACCAGTACGACGTCATCGTCAACGGCTGCGACAACTTCCCCACCCGCTACCTCGCCAATGATGTGGCCATCTTTGCCAAAAAGCCGATGGTTGACGGCGGGATCTTCAGATTCGAGGGCCAGGTGACCACCGTGGTTCCGTTCCAGTCGCCCTGCTATCGGTGCCGCTACCCGTCCCCGCCGCCGCCAGAGGAGGCCCCGTCGTGCGCCGAAGCCGGAGTCCTCGGCGTGCTTCCCGGGATCGTCGGCGTGCTCCAGGCGACCGAGGTGATCAAGCTGATCACCGGAGCGGGAGAGCTGCTCACCGGCCGGCTGCTGCACATCGATGCGCTCGCGATGAAGGTCCGCGAGTTCCGGGTGCCGCGGGACCCGCAGTGCCCTGTGTGCGGCGAGAACCCGACCATCACCGCGCCCATCGACTACGAGGGCTTCTGCGCCGCCCCCGCGTCGGTGGCGACAGAGGCGGTCGGCGCCGGGGTCTGAATCGCGCCCGGCTACGTGGTGCCGGCGGGCTCGTCGAGGTGCTCAGCCTCGCTGATGAGCATGACCGGGATGCCGTTCTCGACCCGGTAGCGGAGCTTGCAGGTGTCGCAGCGCAGCGAGGCGGGCTCCACCTCGAGCGGTCCCCGGCATTGCGGGCAGGCGAGGATGTCGAGCAGGTCCTTCGGCAGCGAGCTCATCGCGCGCTGGCCGCCGGCACGAGCAACGACCCCAGCGCGTCGTTGAACGCCCGCTGGTCCTCGAGGTTGGAAAGATGCCCGCAGTTCAGCTCGACCAGCCGAGCCCCGGTGATATGGCCAGCCATGGCACGAACCTCCGTCACAGGGATGATCGCATCCTGGGTGCCCGCGATCACCAGGGTGGGCACGTCGATCGACCCCAGCACGTCTGTAGAGTCGCGGCGCGCCGCCATGGCGCGTTGCGCGTACGCGATGCCCGCGGGTGAGCACCGCCGGATCCGCCCGCGCACCGGGTCGGCGATGTGCACCTCCTCGCGCGCCGCGGGCCCGAGCAGCCGCTCGACCATCGGCTCGACGATCGACTCCACCGACCGCTCGTGCTCGACTCGCTCAGCCATCGCCAGGCGGTCACGTCGTGGCGCCTCGTCGTCGGTGGACGCGCGGGTGTTGCAGAGCGCAAGTGCGCGGATTCGAGATGCCGCGAGTCGCCAGAGCGCAAGGGCAATATAGCCTCCCATCGAAAGACCGACCACGGCGAACCGGTCGATGCCTCGTGAGTCGAGTGCGGTCAGCACGGCGGTGGCGACATCGTCGAGCGACGGTTCCGTCCCCGGCGGCGCCGGCGATTCGCCGCAGCCCCACAGGTCGACGCGCACGCAGCGCAGGTTCCCCGACAGGGCCGCGACCTGATGGTCCCACTGTGACGCATCGAGGCTGAAGGCATGCAGGAAGAGGACAGTTTCGCCGCTGCCGGTGTCGTGCACAGCCGGTAGCGCCTCCACCCTCGTGGTCACGATGCTCAGGCCTGTGCGGAGACGACTGCGGCGGGGAAGTCCTCGTCGAGGGTGGCCGGCTCGATGTGCGTGCGCGCATGCCGTTCCACGTCCCTGAGCTTGAGGATCTCGCTCGGCGTGATCAGGGTGACGGCAACTCCCGCGCGCCCGGCACGACCTGTGCGTCCGACCCGGTGCAGATACTCGTCGGGGGTGAGCGGCACGTCGTAATTGATGACATGCGAGATGTCGTCGACGTCGAGTCCGCGCGCGGCGACATTGGTCGCGATCAGATACTTCACGTGGCTGGCGCGGAACTGCTGCATGGCGCGGTCACGATCGCGTTGGGTGAGGTCTCCGTGCAGCAATCCCACCTGGTATCCACGGCCGCCGAGCTGCGCCTGGAGCACGTCCGCGGTGCGCTTGGTTTCGACGAAGATCAGCGCCATGACCACGTCGGGCTGATCCAGGATCTGCGCCAGCGCATCGGTCTTGTCCGCCCATGTGGTGCGCACGTAGAGCTGCCGGACCTCGGAGGGAATCTCCGGCCTGGTGCTGATCTCCACGGTTTCCGGGTCATGCATGTGGCGCAGCGCGAGCCGCCGTACCCACTCGGGCATGGTGGCACTGAAGAGCAGCGTCTGCCGCTGCGGTGGGCACTGGCGCAGGATGCGTTCGACATCGGGGGCAAACCCCATGTCGAGCATGCGATCGGCTTCATCGAGGACGCAGATGCGAACGTTCGCGAGCGTCAGCGAACGGCGCTGGATGTGGTCGCCGAGCCGGCCGGGGGTGGCGACGACGACGTGCGCACCCTGACGCAGTTCCTCCATCTGACGGCCGATCGAGTCACCGCCGTAGATGGCGACGCATTTCAACTCATGCCGCTTGCCGAGCCGGACCAGCTCATCGTGCACCTGGACCGCGAGCTCGCGGGTGGGGCAGAGCACGAGTGCCTGCACAGGTCCATCGCGTGGATCGAGCCGCTCGATGATTGGAATGCCGAAGGCCGCGGTCTTGCCGCTCCCGGTCTGCGCCTGACCGATGACATCACGTCCCGCCATCGCAAAGGGGAGCGAACCGGCCTGGATCGGCGTCGCCATGGTGTAGCCGAGCTCGGCCACCGTGTGTTGCATGGCAACGCCCAACGAGAGCTCATCGAAGCTCAGCGGCTCGGGGATGACGGTACTCGAGGCCTCATCGACCGTCGCTGTCGCGGCGGGACGGGGCCTTGCGGCGAGCGGTCTACCAAACCGCGCGCGAGAAGACGAACGCAAGACAAGAGTCAGTGTACCCCGGATTGGCGAGTTGCTGTCTGCGTAAGATCGTGGCGATGCCGGCCGAGGTCCCGTTCATGCCACCGGCAGGCTTCGTGGCGCGCGCGCTGGTCGTCGATCTCGACGGCACCACCATCGATTACCGGCAGCAGCTCCACCCACGTGTGCGCGATGCGGTGCGGGCCGCGGCGGCCCGCGTGCCGGTGATCGTCGCGACCGGTCGCATGTACCGATCCGCGTTGCCCTGGGCACTCGAGCTCGGGGTGCACGAGCCCCTGGTCTGCTACCAGGGGGCGTTGGTTCGGGGCGTTCCCGCGCGCCAGGGCGACCCGGGTGAGCGGATCTTCGAGCAGGCGCTGCGCGAGGCGCCGGCGCGGCGCGCGCTGCATGTTGCCAGAGAGCACGGATGGCACTACCAGGCGTACCAGGACGACGAGCTCCTCTGCGAGCAGGACCGCCCGGAGGCGCATCTGTACTCGCGCATCAGCGGCGTTCCGTTTCGATTGGTGCCGGACCTCGAGCCGCTGCTCGCACGGGGCACGACCAAGGCCGCGTGCGTCATCGAGGACCTCGTCGAGGTGGATCGTGCGACCGCGCTCATGACCCGCGAGCTCGACGGCAGCGCCCGGGTCACGCGTTCGAATCCGGAGTTCGTGGAGATCCTCGATCCGAATGTCAGCAAGGCGGCGGCCTGCGGGATCGTCTGTGCAAGGCTGGGATGCTCGCTGGCTGAAGCGATCGCGATCGGCGATGCACCCAACGACATCGAGCTGCTGGAAGCGTCAGGCTTCAGCGTGGCGGTGTCGACCTCGAGACCCGAGGTGCTCGCTGTCGCCGATGCGGTCTGCGCGCCCCCCGAGGACGCCGGGGTCGCGGATGTGCTCGAGGCGCTCGGGCTGGCGAGTTGATGCCAATGTTGGCATCTTCAGCACCGGGCTCGGGCCGCGTTCAGCCTCCGCCCGAGCCGGTGCCCAGCCCCGGGTGGGTCATCGCCTCGGCGTCGAGCAGCCGGGTCAGCTCGGCTTCGTCGAGACCGCTGCGCTCGCGTGCGACCTCTCGCACCGTCCTTCCGGTCTCATAGGCCTCTTTGGCGATGGCCGCCGCGGCGTCGTAGCCGATCCTCGGGGCAAGCGCGGTGCAGAGCATGAGACCGCGCTCGACCAGAGCGGGTCCATTGTCCGTCGCGGTGATGCCATCGACGCATTGCGTGGCGAGGTTGCGCGCCGACGCGGCGAGCAGCGCTGCCGACTGCAGGAGGTCGTAGGCGGCCACGGGCATCATCACGTTGAGCTCGAGCAGCGACCCCGCGGCCGCGCAGAAGGCCACGGTGGCGTCGTTTCCGATCACCTGGGCGGCCACCATCGTCACTGACTCACAGATCACCGGGTTGACCTTGCCGGGCATGATCGACGAGCCCGGCTGCACCACCGGGATCGAGATTTCGGCGATGCCCGCGCGGGGCCCGCAGCCGAGCAGCCGGATGTCGCCGGCGATCTTGTAGAGGGCGATCGCCACCGCACGGAGGGCGCCGCTCGCCGCCACCACGATGTCGAGCGTCGACTGACCGCTGAAATGGTTCTCGGTCTCGCGGAACGGGATCCCCAGGTCGGCGGCGACAAGCCCGATCACCCTTGCGGGGAACTCAGGGTGGGTGCCGACCCCTGTCCCCACGGCGGTGCCGCCCAGTGGCAGCTCTGCGAGCGCCGCGATCGCCTCCTCGCATCGAACCCGCGCCCGCTCCACCTGCCCGGCATAACCGAGGAACTCCTGGCCGAGGCGGATCGGGGTCGCATCCTGGAGGTGGGTGCGTCCGGTCTTGACCACGGGCCAGAACTCGTCGGCCTTGCGTCGCAGCGACGCCTCGAGCACACCGAGCGCGGGGATGACGTTCTCGCGTAGAGCGACCGCCGCCGCCACCTGGATCGCGGCCGGGATCACATCGTTGCTTGACTGACCGAGGTTGACGTGGTCGTTGGGGTGCACCGGGGTACGCGATCCCAGCTTCCCGCCGAGCAGCTCGATCGCCCGGTTGGCAATCACCTCGTTCGCGTTCATGTTCGTTGACGTGCCGCTGCCCGTCTGAAACACGTCGACGATGAACTCGTCGTCGAGCGCCCCGTCGACGACGTCCTGGGCAGCGCGGACGATCGCGCCGGCGAGGTTCTCGTCGAGGAGGCCGAGCTCCCGGTTCACCATCGCAGCCTGCTGCTTGATGAGCGCGATGGCGCGGATGAAGCCGCGCGGCAGGCGGAGGTCGCTGATCGGGAAGTTGACCTTGGCGCGCATGGTGTTGGCGCCGTAGTACGCACTCGCGGGCACCTCGAACTCCCCCATGGAGTCGCGCTCCGTCCGGGTGGCGCCGGCGGTCATGAAGCGGCGTTCTCCTTGTGGAGCGGGATGGTCATGTCGAACTCGGCGCCACTCCCCGGGACGCTGCGCGCCGCAACCGCACCGCCATGCCGCTCGGCCACGGTGCGGACGATGTAGAGGCCGAGTCCGCTGCCGGGCACCTTGCGCTGGCGCTCGGCCACGGAACGGAAGTACTTGTCGAAGAGGTGGCCCGTGTCCGCCACCGGGAAACCGGCACCGTGATCTCGTACGGTGAAGCGCACCGAATCGCCGTCACGGCACGCCACGATCTCGATGGGCGAGCCGGTGGGCCCATGCTTGACCGCGTTGCCGAGCAGATTGGTGAGCGCGAGGATGAGCCTGCGCCGGTCGCCTTTCAGGGTGAGGCCCGGCTCGCTCTCGCTGGTGATCGTCGACTCGCGCAGCTTGGCCTCCATGGCGACGTGCTCGATTGCCTCGTCGACGACCTCGTCCGCGTCCATGACCTCGAGCGCCAGGTGGTCGTCGGGGTCCTCGAGGCGGGCGAGCTCAGCGAGCGCGTTGACCATCCTGACCATCATCTCGGTGCTCGCGGTGATCCCCTCGATCGCGACCATGGCCGTCTCGGGGAGCTCACCGAGCATCCCGGCGCTGAGCAGCTGGCCGTAGCTATTCAGGATGGTCAGCGGGCGGCGCAGCTCGTGCATGGTGATCGACAGCGACGTGCCGCGGGCGGAAGACTCCGAGGTGGCGGTGGTCAGGCGGCGCTCGAGGGTCGCGACGCAGGTCGCGGCGAGGCGGCGGCCGACCGCATCGAGGTCGTCGGCCGTTGTCGCCGCCAGCTCCAGCGCCTGCTCGGGATCGAGGCGTTCCTCGCGAACCGTCTCGGCGCTCGCCTGGCGCAGCGCGCCGAGGTTGCCGATCGCGGTCTCGAGCCGGCGCGCCACGTTGGTGCCGGCGTCGAGGTGGTGATACGCGATCAGCGGACGGAAGTCGTCGGCGCTGAGCGCCACCAGGACGGCGTTGATGAACTGCCGCGGTCCTCTCGCCCGGTCGACCGGCTGATCCAGGTCATCCGGTGACGTCTGCCTGGCCCAGAGGTCGGCGATCCTCGCGGCGTGGGCCGACAGAAAGTCGCTGAAGTGCCTGGTCACGCCGCTGGAGTCTATGCGCGAGCGACGTCCCGTACTACCGCGACCCCCGCCGCGACCTGCGGCGTGGCCTTGACGGTCCGCCGATGACGCGTCCAGAGGACAGCCCCGAGGATCGCGAAGGGAATCATCTGGAGGTCGATGAGCAGCGCGATCTGACCAGCGTGGGCGACGGAGATGCCCGACTTGGCGAGCAGCGCCACCAGCACGCCCTCGCGGATGCCGAGGCCGTTGATGCTGAACGGGGCGATCGCCACCAGCAGGGTCACCGGAATGCAGATCGCCAGCACCATCCAGCTGAGGTCGACGCCGATGGCACGGGCCGCGACGCTCAGGGCGAGGAGGTTGAAGCCCCAACCCGCGGCTCCGACCAGCAGCGACTGGGCGACGGCATTTGGATGCTGCCGGTACCCGGCGAACGCCTCGTTGAACGATCGGATCCCGCGGCTCATGGCGCCCGAGACCCGGGTGAGCAGGTGATACGGGACCAGCCGGTCGGCACTCAGGGCGACCAGCCAGATCAGCACGACGCCCACCGCGAGCGCGGCGATCACGACCACCATCCCGGTGCCGAGCAGGGCTCGAAGCACGATCGCCGCGGCGATTCCCCAGCAGGTCATCCCGAGCATGCCGGCGAGGCGGCTGCCCGCGAGCGACGCGAGCACGTTCCCGTGGCCGACCTGGCGTCCCATCGCCACAGTGCGCATCGCGTCGCCGCCAACTCCGGCGGGGAGCATCTGCGTGAAGAACATGCTCTGAAGGTAGGACGAGCTCAATCGACGCCAGCTCAGCAACGAATTGCGAGTGCCGCCCGCAGGAGCTTCGGCGGTGCGGAGCAGCACCCCCCATTCGACGACGCTGGCGGCCACCGCGAGCACCGTCAGCCCCAGGGCGGCGGCTATCCACAGCGGATCGGCCCTGCTCAGGCTGATGACCGCCTTGGGCAGGTCGATCGTGTGGGCGAGGATCACCAGCCCGACCAACGTCCCGCTCACGCGGGTCCACGGGGAGCCGATCACGGCGCGGATGGTTCCGATGGAGGGTCGCACGGCCATCATTGAAGCAGGGTTGCACCAGGCTTTCAGGGCCGATGTCTGGAACGTGACACAACGATAGACCCCCGCGACGGCATCCGTGTGCGCCCCGTCATTCGCCGGCGAGATACGGCTCTCTGAAGGCCGTCTGCTCGGCGATGAACACCAACGGTAGGTCGTCGACCGGCCCGTTGCGGTTCTTGGCGACGATGAGCTCGGTTTTGGCCTTGTCGATCTCGCGGTTGTGCATGCCCTCGCGATAAAGGAAGAGGACGACGTCCGCGTCCTGCTCGATCGAGCCGCTGTCGCGAAGGTCGCTCAGCTGCGGGCGTTTGTTCTCGCGGCGCTCCGATTCGCGCGAGAGCTGGGAGAGCGCCAGGACCGGAACCTCGAGCTCCTTGGCGATCGCCTTGAGGCCAGAGGAGATGTCGGAGACCTCCTGCGTCCGCGAATCACGGCGGCCTCCCTGCATCAGCTGCAGGTAGTCGATGACGATCAGCTCGATCTTGTGCTGGGCCTTCATCCTTCTGGCTCGGGCGCGCAGGGTGTTGATGGCCAGACCCGGTGAGTCGTCGATCCAGAGATCGGCGTGGGTGAGCGTGTCCATCGCCTTGGCGATCTGCTGGAACGCCATCGAGTCCGCCTGGCCGGTGCGGAGCATGTACGCGTCGACGTGGGCTTCACTGCAGATCAGTCGCTGGACGAGCGACTGACGCGACATCTCCAGCGAGAAGACCACCACCGGTCTGCCCGCCAGGACCGCGGCGTTGCGCGCGATGTTGAGGGCGAGCGACGTCTTGCCGACCGCGGGCCGGGCGGCGAGGATGATCAGCTCGCCCGGCTGCAGACCCTGGGTGAGGGCGTCGAGCTTGGAGAAGTTGGTGGGCACGCCGGTGACCAGCTGCTTGTGCTCGATGCGCTTCTCGAGGATGTCCCACCACTCGCGTACCACCGGAGCGATGTTGCGAACCTCCGAGCCGCGCCGGTCCTCACCGATCCTGAAGACGGTCTGCTCGGCCTGGTCGATCGCCTCCTGCACAGCCGTGGTGTTGTCGAACCCGAGCCGGCTCACCTCGCTCCCCGCCTGGATCAGCCGACGTCGCAGCGCGTGCGAGATGACGATGTCGGCGTAGTGGCGCACGCTGGCGGCGCTCGGCACCACGAGCGTGAGCTCGGCGATGTAATCCATGCCGCCGGCGCGGCCGATGCCCGGCCCGCGCTCGAGCTGGTCGCGCAGCGTCACCGTGTCGATGGCTTCGCCGCGGTCGTCGAGCGCAAGCGCTGCGCGGTAGAGGACCGCATGTCGCTCGGCGTAGAAGTCCTCCGGTTCGAGCACGTCTCGGACCGCCGCCATCGCCTCGCGATCGATGAGGATGCCGCCGAGCACCGCCTGCTCGGCGTCGTTGTCGTGCGGCGGGACCCGCATCAGCCCGGCCCCAGCGCCCACCGCGCGCCCCACGACCTCGGCGTGCGGGAGGGATGTCATTGCGCCGCGACGACGACCTTGAGAGTCTCCCTGACCTCGGGGTGAAGCTCGATGCTGGCCTCGTGCGGGCCGAGCGAACGGATCGGCGGGTCGATCTCGATCTTGCGTTTGTCGATGTCGATCCCCGCCTCGCGCTTGAGCTGCTTGGCCACGTCGGCGGTGGTCACCGTGCCGAAGAGGCGGCCGGCCTCCCCCGCTTTCGCGTAGACGGTGACCGTCAGCTTGCGCAGGCGCTGTGCGGTCTCCTTGGCGTCGGTCAGCGCCTTCTCGACTCGCCGACGGGTCGCCTCCTCGCGCCGCCGGATCTGGTCGACGGTGTTCTGATCGGCCACCACCGCCAGGTGCTGGGGAAAGAGGAAGTTGCGCGCATACCCGGGACTGACCTCGCGCACATCCCCGGGCTTGGCAGTTCCTGCCACTTCCTTCAGAAACAGGACTTTCACGTGACCGCCTCGCGCTCCTCGGGACGCAGGCGGCGGTAGATCATCATCGCGATCCGCTCGCCGCTGCGCACGTCGTCATCGAACCTGCTGCGCCGAAGCGTGATCAACTGCTCCTGCTCCGCGACCACCGCACGCGGGCACACGGCGATGAACGCGCGGGTTGCGAGCAGGCTGAGCGCGAGCACGTCGAGCTCGCCGATCACCGGCAGCGATTCGGGAAGATCAACCACGGGCAGCGCGATCAAGGCCAATCCGCCGCCGAACGCGAGCTTCATGTACGTGGGCACGCGAGCGTCGAACATCAGGCAGTATGCGAGCCGCAGCATGCGTGGCAGGTCAACGAAAAGTCGCTTGGCGCTGCGGAACTTGCTCAGCATCTCGAACCGCGCATTGTACTTGGTTGCGGTTGGCGCCGAAGGGACGGCCGCCGTCCGTGCGGGAACACAGGTGCATTCATTCGTCGAGGAGTTCGCGATGTGCTTCGAGCCACGCGCGCGCGACGTCGGCGTCGGCGGGCGGGATCGCTCCCTCGAGCACGGCGTCGCGGATGGCCGCCTTCACCTTGCCGACCCATGGACCTGGGCCGCGCCCGGCGATGGCCATGAGCTCGTCACCGGTCAACGGGTCGCGCATCGCTGACACCGCTTCCCCCTCGTCGAGCCGGGCCATGCGTTCCTCGAGCTCGTCGAGCTCCGCGAGGGTGGGGAAGGCGGAGGCGGTCGTGTCCGCACGGGCGAGGTCGAGCAGCTTTCCCCGCAGCGTTCCCGCGTCGCCGATCAGCCGGCGCACCGCCGTGTCGCTGAAGCGCTCGCGCTCGTACTGAATCGGGCGCAGGTGGAGGCGCACCAGCCGGGTCACCGCGCTGATCTCGTCGTTGCTGTAGCGCCATCGCGTGAGGATGACGCGGGCCATCTCGGCGCCGATCGAGGCATGGTCGTAGAAGGTGTGGCGTCCGTCGCCGGCGATCACGTGGGTCACCGGTTTTGCGATGTCGTGGAGAAGCGCGGCGGTCCGGGTGACCAGGTCTCGCGGAGCGGCGTCGACGGCCGCGAGGCTGTGCTGGTAGACATCGCCGGTATGGAAGCCCCCCTGTTCCACACCGATGGCGGCCACGAGCTCGGGGAGGACGTGCTCAAGCAGCCCGGCATCTCTGAGGACGTCGAGGCCCCCGGCTGGATGGCGGGCAACCAGCATGCGGCGCAGCTCGTCGGTGATCCGCTCGACCGAGAGGATGGAGGTCCGCTCCGCCTGGGCGCGCATCGCCTCCACGGTCCCGGCAGCAAGGCTGAAGCCGAGCTGCGCCACGAAGCGGGCCGCCCGATACATGCGCAGCGGATCCTCGGCGAAGGTCTCGAACGGATCCTGCGGTGTGCGCAGGACACCGTACCGGAGATCGGACAGCCCCATCCCGGTGATGTCGAGAATCCGTCCGTCGAGGGTCTGGCAGAGCGCGTTGACGGTGAAGTCCCGGCGCCAGACGTCCTCGACGAGGGTGCCCGGGCGCACGTCGGGGTTGCGCGAGTCGGGGTCGTAGCGCTCGGCGCGGGCGCGAACTCCCTCGACCACGTAGCCCGGTCCGCGGATCTGTGCCGTGCCGAATCGCTCGAATCGCTCGGGTGGGTGCCAGCCGAACGACGACGCCACGGCGGCGAGGAGGGGGAGTGGATCGATCCGGACCGTGACCAGGTCGATGTCCTTGCTGACCGGCGCACCCATCAGGCGGTCGCGAACGAAACCTCCGACCAGGTACGCCTCCACGCCGAGGGTCGCCGCGGCAGACGCGATTGCCTCGAGGACATCCTCGAGCTCGACGGCGGCCGGGTGGACCGGCCGGACCGCGCTGCTCACGCCGCCGCCAGGCGGAGCTCAGCCGGCCGGCCGCGCAGCAGCAGCCCGGCTGCCGCGGCCGCGATCCCTGCGCACACCGCCGCGCCGAGGAAGACGGTGTGCAGCTCGGTCACGATCGCCCCGGTCACCTCGCGCTGATATGCGGGGCAGGTGAGCGGGGACGACGGACAGAGCGTCTGCGGTGCCGGCAGCGCCGCCGCGGTCGTGTAGAACACGTGCAGGCTCACCGCGGTGAGGATGGAGATTCCCACGAGCATCCCGATCATGCGCGCAACCACGACGAGCGCCGATGCCAGACCGTGCATCTGCTCGCGGACCGAGACGAGCATCGACGCGTTCACGGGGGCGATCGCCAGGCCGAATCCCAGCCCGCAGACGAAGAGCACCAGGTCGCTGGGGTGGAGCCAGCCGGGTCCGAAGGGATCGGCGAGGGTGGTCGCGGTCCAGGAGGTCATCACCCCGAAAGCGGCAGCGGAAAGGGCCATACCCGCCGCGGCGGTGGCGCGGTTCCCGGTCCGCTGGGAGAGCCAGCCGCCCAGCACCGCGCCCAGCGGCACGCCGACCAGGAATCGCAGGAGCACCAGTGCCGCGCCGAGCTGCGAGTTGGGAAAGACGGTGGCCCTCGCGAGGACGGGCACATCGAGGAGCGCCGCCATCAGCGCCGCCCCGACCGCAAGGTTGGTGACCAGGGCGCCGTAGGCTCCGGCAGATCTGAGCTCGCCGGGGGCGAGCAGGGGCCGAGAGGTGCGGCGCTCTCGGACCACGAATGCGACCAGCGCTGCGGCGCCGATCGGCAGCAACCACACCGCCGCCGGTGAGATCGCTCCGGTGGTGGGATCCTCGGCGGCGAAGCTCACGATGATGGTCGCCAGCGCGATGGCGAGCAGCGCCGCTCCGGGGGCGTCGACCGCCCTGGCGATGCCGCTGAAGCGCCGGACAGCGATCAGTGGCCGGGTCGATCGCTTGTCAGCAAGCTCCCAGACGATGAGCCCGACCGCCGCACCGGCCGCCACCAGCACCAATGGAGTCAGCCAGACCAGCCCTCCGATCGCGCTGTAGGCGAGACCGATGCTGGCGTCGTTGCGCAGCTGCTCGGGGGCCACGATCGCCAGACACCCTGCGGCCAGCGAGACCACCGCCAGCACGACCGAGAAAGGGTCAAGCCTGGGCCTCAGCCCGGTCCCAGCCTCGACTCGGCCGCTTCGACGCCCCGCCACCCACAGTCCGGCGCCCAGCGCAGCCGCGATGGGCAGGTTGAGCCAGAAGATCGTCTGCCAGGTGGCGACGGTGAGGATGAGGCCGCCGTAGAGCGGTCCGAGCACGCTGCCGAGCTCCTGCACACCTCCGATCACGCCCAGCGGAACCCCCCGCCGATCCGGGGGCCAGAGGTCGGCCACCAGGGCCAGCGTCACCGGCACCAGGCCCCCGCCGCCCAGTCCCTGGAGGGCGCGACCGGCGACCACCGATGCGAGGTCGTGGGCCGACGCCGTCACTAGCGACCCTGCCGCGAAGACAGCCAGACAAAGCAGCAGCAGGGGTTGCCGGCCGTAGACATCGGAGAGGCGACCGAGCATGGGCATGACCACCACGTAGCCGAGCAGAAAGCCGCTGACGATCGGCGTCGCCGCCTGGAGCTGGTCGACCCCGATGCCAACATCGGCCATGATCGAGGGCAGGGCGAGCACGATCACGTAGGTGTCGATCGCTGCGATCGACACCGACGCAGCCGCGATGGCGAGGATCCAGCGCCGCCGCGCGTTCACCCGATGGCTGGTGGCGGCGTGATCGCGACGTTCTCGCCATAGTTGGCGAGAATCAGCGTGTAGGTGCTGTTGGTGCCGACCGTGACGAAGGGGCCGGTGAGGACGACGCGGCGGAGCTGGCTGGTGGTCGGGTCGATCCCGAAGGTGGCGGCGACGTCCTTGGAAGCATCAGCACTGGTGAGCAGCGCCGCGACTGCATTGCCTGGCAACGTGCACCCGATCTCATGAAGCGCCTCGCCGTTGTAGCGGTCGTCGCTCTCGACCTGGGGTGACCGGCAGGCGAGCAGCAGCGACGACAAGCCATGGGTCGGATCGATCAACCTGGCGGGATCCGCGAACCCGTAGCTGGCTGGATTCGCAGCCGTGAAGCCGGAATTCGTCGGCAGCCTGACCCAGAAGGCACCTCGCACTGAGACCACCGGGACACCGATTGCCAGACCGAATACCGACACCTGCAGGGTTCCGGACATGCTTGTCGGGCGGCGCATGTCGCCCCGCCCGCCGAGGAGCAGCGGTCCCGATCCGGTGACATCGGCGCCGGTGAGCGTGAAGTGAAACGACGGCGTGCCATCGAGGACGGTCTTGGTCTTGCGCAGCAGGTCGGTAGCGTTGATGGACGGTGTGCCGCAGCCGCTGAGCATCAGCAGCGATGTCGTCGCGATGATGACGATGCGGCGCAACCCGGCGATGACGTGCCCCTCCACAGCGTTCAGGTGTCGGGCGAGTATAGGTCTGCCGATACACTGGGACGTGTGACCGGTGAAGAAAACGCCGTGCTGCCCGAAGTCGACGCGGCACAGTTCTTCGGGGTCGACATCCGGGTGGGCACGGTGGTGAGCTGCGAGCCGTTTCCACAGGCGCGCCGTCCGGCATATCGAATGCTGATCGACTTCGGACCGCTCGGGACCCGGAGCTCCTCGGGCCGTTTGACCGATCACTACCGAGCCCAGGAGCTCATCGGGAGCACGGTTGTCGCGGTGGTCAACCTTCCGCCCCGCCAGATCGGCCCGGTGCGCAGCGAGGTGCTGGTCCTCGGTGTGTACCAGGAAGGTTCGGATCGGGTCGTCCTGCTCCGCCCCGATCGCCCCTGCGTTCCCGGCGATCGGGTTGGCTGAGATGCCGCAGATCAACGCCGAGTGACCCCGGCCTCGCTCGCCGGCGAAACCGGTGCCCGGCGGGTCACCCCGGCGCTCTTCGCCCTGGTGATCGTCTGCTTCTTCCTCACCTTCTCGGGCGTCTCCTGCAACACCGCCGCCACCAAGACCGCCCTGCAGTCGCTCGCCGGCTCCGGCGGAGTGTCGACATCCCAGACCACCGTGCTGGATGTCTGCCTCAACGCGCTCAAGGACGTGAACATCGTGACCTACAGCGGCTGGGGCCTGGTGACCGGCAGGGATCCGTCGATCGCATCGCTGCCCCCAGCGTGTGACACCGGCACCTCTCTCAGCGCCCGTGATGCCTCGCAGGTGAATCTCGGACCCCAGCTCCTTGCCATCCTCGCGCTGGTCTCCGCGTCGCTCGGGTTGCTCTGGGCCGTCGCCGGGCTGTTCGGGATCGTCCGAGCCCGGAGCCGGGCAGTCGCCGCGATCATCTTCGGAGGGGCGTCGGGCGCGCAGCTACTCCTCGATCAGCAGCGCATCCACGACCTCGTGCTGGCGAGGATCGCAGCGAGCGCGGGGTCGACCATCCCGAGTTTCCGTCCGGCCAGCTACTTCAATGTGAACCCCGGTATCGGGCTCGTGATCGCGGTGGTCCTGCTCGCCGTGGCGGTGCTCTACAACCTCGCCGCGCTCATCCTTGGTGAGGGCCCCGCAGGCCGTCACCCCCCGCCGCCGCCGAGGAACGGGATGCCGTAGGTCTCGAGCTGTGCGCCGACAGACGTCGACCACACCTCCGCGATCGCATCGGCGGTCCAACCCCCGTCGCGAAACGCGACCGAGATCTCCTTGGGGTGCGACCAGAGCGACAGCTTGTCCCCGCCCAGACCGATGCACTGACCGGTGACCCCCGCAGCCTGGTCGGAGCTCAGGAACACCAGCAGCGGAGCCACGTCTTCGGCGGTGCCCATGCCCATCTGCTTGCGAATCGTGGCGGGCAGCGGCTCGCCTCTCTCTGCCGCCTCGACCAGCGACGCCATCCCCGGAATGGTCGAGATCATCCTGGTGATCGCGTTGGGCACGATCGCGTTGACGGTGATGTTGTGCTTCGCGCACTCCATCGCCCAGGTGCGCGCATACGCGGCGATCCCCGCCTTGGCAGCGGCGTAGTTGGTCTGTCCGAAGTTGCCGCGTTGACCGGCGGTGGACGACACCACCACGATCCGGCCTCCCGATCCCTGCGCCCGCATCTGGCGCACGGCGGCGCGCGCGCAGGTGAAGGTGCCGCGCAGATGGATCTCGATGACCGCGTCGAAGTCCTCGTCGCTCATGTTCCAGAGCACGCGATCGCGAAGGATTCCGGCGTTCGTGCACATGATGTCGAGGCGTCCGAACGCGTGCACAGCGGCGGCGACGAGCTGATCTGCCGCCTCTGCGGATCCCACCGGGCAGACCTCTGCGACGACCCGGCCGCCGTCGCTGCTGATCTCGTCAGCCGTTGCCTCCGCGACGTCGGCGTCGACGTCATTGACGACCACGGCGCATCCCGCCTGCGCGAGTGCGCGTGCATACGCGCGCCCGATGCCCCGACCGCTGCCGGTGACGACCGCGGCCTTGCCCTCGAGGTTCATGGCGCGACTCTAGGTGAACTCGATCTCGACATGCTCGCCGCGGGGCATATAACCTGCCTGACGGTAGATCGAGTTCGAGACAGGGTTGTCTGCATCTGTGAAGAGCATGCAGCGGTCGACACCCGGCTCCGCGAGCGCATCCATGCTCACCTCGTAGGTGAGCCGGCGTGCGTAACCGCGCTGGCGGTGCTCCGGAGGTGTGTACACCGGCCCCACCCGGACCACGCGCCCGACCGGGGCGTGATGTCCGACCACGCACACCGGCTGGTCGGCGTCCATCCACATCTCGAAGTGGTTCTCCCGCACCATCCGGCTCGCGGTGCGCATCGAATCGCCTGCGTAGATCTCGACCTCGGCGCTGAAGGCATCGAGCCAGGTCGCCACCAGGGGCACGTCGGCGGACGCGGCCGGGCGGCGGAAGCCGGATGGAGTCGCGACTTCGTGCGGGTGGTCGAGTTCGTGGAGGAGCATGGGCCGGACCCTCGCAACGGTGCGGCCGGTCATGCTCGACAGCGCCGACGCGACCGCGTGCGCCGAGTCAGCCGGCCCGTTCACCCCACTGGCGCGCACTCCCAACGACTCAGCTCGCGTGCTGACCGCGGCGGCCAGATCGGGTGCGACTGCGAGTGGGAGCGTCGAGACCAGCAGGTTCCACGGAGGAGTCCAGCTTGCAGCGCCGACCACCTCGTCGCCTTCGGTCGTCCACCAGAATGCCGGTGTGCTGAATGCGTCGGGCGTCGCTCGCAGGACACTCACGATGCTGAGCAGCACGTTGCGTCCGCACGGCTCGGCTTCGAGGAACGCCGACACCGCGTGCGCGTAATCCTCGACGGAGTCGGTGCTGTGGACGCGCATAACCGCCGATTGTGCACGGCTCAGAGCGCGAGACGTCCACCCGCGACGACCTGGGCAGCCACATAGACGAGCCACGGCAGCACCGCCAAGGCAAGGAGCCCGCCGCGAGCGGTGCCGCGCCACAGCAGCGCGAGCAGAAAGGCGGCGGTTGCGATGGTGAATCCTGCGCTGATGAGGCCGCCGGGACCCGGGTTCCACGTGGTGAACACCACACCGATGGCGGCGAGCACGCACGATTGAAACGTCGCCGACCCGGCCACGTTCCCAAAGGCGAGCCCGTCATCGTTGCTGCGCACCCAGAGCACGCTGTTGAGCGTTTCCGGCAGTTCGGTCGCGACCGGGACGATCACGAGCGCGAGGACGAGCGCGGCGATGTGCAGCGCCGACGCGGTCTCGTCGAGCGCGGTGACGAAGAGCTGCGATCCGAGAATGAGGAGACCGACGGCGATCGCGAGCTGCACCGACACGAGGATCGGATGTGGCTCGTTGGGTCGCCAGCGGACGATGTGCAGGGGTTCGGGCGCGTCGCTGCCTGGTCCGCTGCCGCGGAGCGTGGCAACCACGTAGGCCGCGTACCCCGCCAGCAGCCCCAGACCGACGACGATCCGCGCGCCGTTCGGGAGCACGCTCGAAGCCACGGCAACGCTGAACGCGATCAGGAAGACTCCGAGGTCGCGGCGGACCTGGCGCGGGTCGACCACCAGCCGGCGGCTGCCTCCGCGAAGCACGACCGCAATGCCGGTCACGCCAGCGCCCAGCGTCAAGAGCAAGAACGGTGCGCCGAGCACGGCGCCGGTCGCGACCGAGTTGGCAGCCGGCGAATGGGTCGCGAGCGCGACGATCGGCACGACGGTCTCAGGCAGCGATGTTCCCAGCGCGGCAAGCAGGCTCCCGGTGGCGCCGGTGCCGAGCTTGAGCTGGAAGCCCGCCCACTCGATCGCGTTGGTGAACAGCTCTGATGCGACGACGACGAGCAGCAGGCTCGCTATGAAGAGCAGCGCGGTGGTCATCTGTGCCGGAGCAGTCGGTCCACGGGCGTATGCAACCACGCGGTCGCGAAGCCGAGCACGTGGCGGATGGTCACCGGCTGCACGCGGTGAAACGGTGGGGCACCCGCGGCGACGTCGACGGCGTCGCGAACCCGATCGCGCACCCAGGGGAACACCGTGCGCGGCAACCTGTCGGGGGGACGCATCCGCAGCGACCACGCCTCGAGGCTGCGCCGAGGTGCGCCACCGGTGACCTCACCGAGAAAGACCACGTCCCCGGTGGAACGCAGCCCCTGCCAGGAGTAGACACCGACGATGCCGGCGATGCGCACGATGTACCCCGTCTCCTCCGCCGTCTCCCGGGCGGCCGTCGCCGCGGGGTCCTCGCCGGGTTCGCAGTGGCCGCCGGGAAGTTCCCAGCCGGGGGGCCACGGTCGAAACTGCAGCAGCACCCGCCCGCGCTGCACGATCGCGACCTGCGCGCCCTCGACCGGCCACTCGACTCCATCGATCACCACCGCGCTCATGAGAAGAGCGTGAACACATTGGGCAGGCCGATGAAGATCGGTGCCGCGCCGGGAATGACGAGGTGCTCGAAGGTGAGCGTGGCCGCACCGATGGTCATCGCCGCGATCGGGTTGACCCCGCCGTGGGTGATCTGAGGCGGCAGCAGGGCTGCGAGCGCGATCAGCGTGTACAGCGCGTACCTGTACTGCTCGACGTAGAGGAATGCACGCGGAGCTCGGCCGAACAGGAGGCTGCGCAGCACCGCGTACCCGTCGAGGCCGGGCAACGGCAGGGCATTGAAGACGAAGAGCGCGATGTTGACCAGGAACCCCTGGAGGAGAACACCGTAAAGAATGCCCTGCACGGTGAACTGCGCGAGCGTGTCGAATCCTCCGGGATCGATGCCCGAGCCGAGCAGCTCCACACGCAGCGCAACCGCGAAGATCGCGGCGACGAGTAGGTGTGCGATCGGCCCCGACGCGGCGACTGCGGCGCGCTGACGCGAGTCGCGAAGGTAGAGTGGATCGAGGGCCACGGGCCGCCCCCAACCAAACCCTGCGATGCACATCGCGGCGGCGCCGAACGCGTCGATGTTGCGGCGCGGGTCGAGGGTCATGCGCCGATCGCGACGCGGCGTGGGATCGCCGCATCGGAGCGCGATGGCGGCATGGGCGAGCTCATGGATCACCGAGCCGAGGACGAAGCCTGGCAGGGTGTAGAGGATGGTCGCCAGGTAGATCCCGGGACCGGTCACCCGGCTCGGCTACTCGAGCTCGACCCGCGACGGCCGTCGCGAGCGAGCCGCGTCTCCTCGCGCGCGCTTTCTGACGCGGCCGGAGGGCTCCGTGGATGCGGCCTCGGCAGTGGGTGCGGTCTGGGTGTGATGCTCGATCATCGCGGCGACGGCGAGGAGCAGCTCGCGCTGCGCGTTGAGCAGGTGACGCTGCGCCTCTGGAGGGACGAGGTCGCCGAATGACGTGCCGAGCATGCGACTCGCCTCATCGACGAGCTTGGCGGGACAGGCGCGACACGCCTCAGTCATGGCGTGCGGTCGGAGAAGGTGACGGAGAGCAGGCCCTCTTCCAGCCGCCCGCGAGTCACACGCTTGCCGTTGAGCACGCGCGGGAGCGAGATCTCGCGCTTGTAGGGTCCGACGGTGACGAACAGGTCGCCTTCGCGATGCTTGATGTCGACCTGTTCCTTGCCGACGAACGGAAGGTGGATCTGGAGCTCGTAGTTGTTGCCCACCTTGCGGATGCGCTGGGGGATCGCGTGGTAGAAGATCTGCGAGGGGTCCTGGTCGCCGTAGATGGACTCGGCCATCTCCGCGAGCGAGTCGAGACCGACGATCTCATGGTCGAAGAGCTTGGTGTGCAGGGTTGGGATCGGCGAGAACGCCGTGTCCACCATCGTGGAGTAGCGCTGCTGCGCTTCGCGCCAGGCGTCGAAGTACGTGTCTGTCACCTCGGGTGGGAGTACACGATTCACCACGATCAGGTCGGTGAGGTAGTCATACAGGCTGAGGTACGTGAAGGCGCGCTGCGCCTCCTTCACCACCATCTTCTCGAGGTTGAGCACGATGCGCGTGGTGCACACCTTGGGATCGCCGAGGATCTTCTTCATTCCCTCGAGGTCGAGGAGCAGATCCTTGACGTTGCTGAAGATTTCATCGCTGGGCAGCGGGATGCTGATGAAGGGCTGCATGACCGGACGCGCGACCTTGTTCATCATCCGGTGTATGGGGAAGATGCGGTCGAGATACCACTTGGCGACATCGGGAAACGCCAGGAGTTGCAGGGTCTCCCCGGTCGGTGCGCAGTCGACGATGAGCACGTCGAATTTGCCTTCGCGCTTGTGTTTCTTGATCCACATGAGGCTTGCAACCTCCTCCATGCCTGGAGGCGACGCCATCTCCTCGGCAACGATGTCGTCGACGCCCTGCGAGGCGAACAGCGACGTGAGATAGATGTGGATCCGGTCCCAGTGCTCCTCGAGCTCGTGGAGCGCGTTGACCTCCTGCCCCCAGAGATTCGGGGCAATCTCGGTGGGATGATCCCCGATCTCCTGGTCGATGCTGTCGGCGAGGCTGTGGGCGGCGTCGGTGCTGATCACCAGGGTCTTGTAGCCGAGGCTCGCGCACTTCACCGCGGTGGCGGCGGCGACGGTGGTCTTGCCCACGCCTCCCTTGCCTGTGTAGAGGATCACACGCACTGGCGTGTCTCGTTGCTCACAGGTTGAAGCGCGTGACCACGAACGCGGCGATGAGGATGAGCACGATCATGAGCGACGCCATGATCGCGACGCGGCGCAGGTCCCGAGGAACGTAGGGAACGCGGTCGAACGGGATCGCCGCGTCGTCACTGTCCAGGGGGAGGAACATCGCCGCAGTGCTCACCTGGCGACTGGCCGAACGCGGTTGGGCCATCGGGTTGAGACGCTCCACGCGCCGCCGCGCAGAGGTGTCGGTCGCGACGCTGCCGTCCTCGGGGCTGGAGCCGTCGAGGCTGTCGTCATCGGGCTCAGATTCGACCCGGCCGCCGCTGCCGGGGAGGGGTTCGACGCTCTCCGGGAGCACCTGCAGCGGGGAGACCGCCCTGGTCGCCGGCGCCGAAGGCGCTCCGGTCCGCGGCGCTGTGGCGGGGGAGACGGCGCGCCGAGCCGGGGCTCGCTGCTTCTGCTTTCGTGTCTTCTTTGCCATGAACTCAACCAAGCGTATCAGGGGGTTACCGGCCCAACCCGAGCACGGGCAATTGCCCGCCGTCGCCGCCCAGACTAGACCAGGCAGGCAGCGGGCCACCGGATGAGAACGGTCACGAAGGAGCCGTGACCGGAGCGGTGGGAAGCCCGGCGCCCGCTGCCCGACAAACCGTCGGATGTAAGGGGTGCAGCCCTACATCTTGTGGCCTGGCGGCAACCCTAGCACATCATGCGGTGGTGATCAATCACCTGGCGAGGTACGGGCGGAACCCCGCTGCCAGGGCCTCGACGAGCTCCTCGCTGCTCACCTGCCGCCCCAGCAGCTGACGGATTCCGACACCGGACATCGCTGGTGAGTCGCCGGAGCGGAGATACCGCGCGGCTCGCGGCGGATCGAGCAGCACCGAGCCGTGCTGGAGCAGCGCACCCCCGCGCCGCGCCTGGGCACTGCCGACCAGCTTGCGACCCCACGAATCGAGCAGCTCGTGTGCCGCCGGGCGCGCGAAACAGTCGGCCATGGCCGCTGCCTCGCGGGCGTCGCGGCGCACGTTCGCGGGGAGCGCACGGGGTGCCGTGGGCACGCCGATCAGCGCAAGCGCCGCGGCGACCACGCCGTGAATGCGCGAGCAGGATTCGAGCACGCGTCCGCCAAACGTGCGATCGGTCGACCGGCACACCACTGCGTAGGTCACCTCCTGGTCGTGGAGGACCGCCCTGCCGCCGCTGGGGCGGCGGACGACATCGACGCCGTCCCTGGCGCAGGCCTCGAGATTCACGTCGGTGATCGGCTGCATGCGACCGAGGCTGAGACATGCCGGCCGGAAGCCGTACAGGCGCACCGCGCCGGGGATCTCCCCGCGTGCGCAGGCGTCGAGCAGCGCAAGGTCGCGGAGCATATTGGTCTCGCCCGGAGCGGGCGCGTCGATGATCAGCGCGAGTGCGTCGATGGCGTTGATCGCGGTCTCAGACATTGAATCGAATGTGAATGACATCGCCGTCGCGCATCACGTAATCGCGACCCTCGAGCCGCTGCTTGCCGCGCTCCCGCAGGGTGGTGTACGACCCCGCAGCGAGCAGTTCCTCGGCGTCGGTCACCTCGGCGCGGATGAATCCGCGGGCGAGATCGGTGTGGATGCTCGCGGCCGCCTCCAGCGCGGTCTCGCCCTCGCGCAGATTCCAGGCGCGCACCTCGGTATCTCCGGCAGTGAAGAACGTGATCAGGCGGAGCAGACGGTAGGCGCTCCGCGCCACGCGATGGAGGCCGGGCTCCTCGAGGCCGAGATCGTGGAGGAACCCGGCACGGTCAGACAGATCCAGCTCGGCGATGTCGTTCTCAATGCGCGCGGAGACCGCGATGGCATCGCCGCCGGCCTGCGCGGCACGTTCGGCGACCTCAGCGCCGACAGGTTCCTTCGCGGCCGACTCCTCGACGTTGACGACGACCATCAGCGGTTTGGCTGTGAGCAGCCAGAGCTCGCGCAACGCCACCTGCTCGTCGGCTTTGAGCGACATCGTCCGCACCGGCCTTCCCTGGTCGAGATGCTCCTGGACACGACGCATCAGCGCGATCGTCTCCGGCTCCTTCTCCTTCTGCAGGCGCGAGGTTTTCTCGGTGCGCTCGAGCCGGCGCGTGATCGTATCGAGGTCGGCGAGCTGGAGCTCCAGCTCGAGCACGTCGATATCGCGTACCGGATCGACCCCGCCCTCGACGTGGCTCACGTCCGAATCCTCGAAGGCGCGAACCACCAGCGCTGTCGCGTCGGCTTCGCGGATGTGCCCGAGAAAGCGGTTGCCGAGCCCTTCACCCTGGCTCGCGCCGCGGACGAGCCCGGCGATGTCGGTGAAGGTCACCGTTGCCGGGATCACCTTCGGCGGCTGGAACAGCGCCGCCAGCCGGTCGAGCCGCGTGTCGGGTACCGCCACGACGCCGGTGTTCGGTTCGATGGTGGTGAACGGGTAGTTGCCGACCGCGGCGCCGGCTTGAGTCATCGCGTTGAACAGCGTCGATTTGCCGGCGTTGGGCAAGCCGACGATGCCGACGGTGAGGCTCAAATCCTTTCCAGCTCGAACGCTGTGTGCAGGGCACGCACCGCCTCGCGGACGCGAGCCCTGTCGATGATGCAGGTCACGTGGATCTCGCTCGTGGCGATCATCAGGATGTTGATGTCCTTCTCGGCGAGCGCGCGGAAGATCTTCGCGTAGATTCCTGGCGTTCCCTTCAGCCCGCTCCCGATCACGGTGACCTTGGCGACCCCGGCGGTGGCGCTGTACCCCTGCGCGTGCACACTCTTCGAAACCGACGCGAGCATGCGCCGCGCCTTGGCGAGGTTCGACTCGGGAATGGTGAAGCTGACGTCGGTGGTCCCGTCGTGTCCGACGTTCTGGAGCACGATGTCGACGTCGATCCCGGCGTCGCCGAAGGGACCGAAGATCGCCGCCGCGACCCCGGGTTGATCCGGCACCCGCAGCAGCGTCACCTTGGCAACGTCGGTCTCGTGCGCGATGGCGCGCACCTTCTGGCGTATTTCCATCTCGTTCTGCTTCGCGATGATTGTCCCCGGTTCGTTGTCGAACGTGGATCGAACTCGAATCTCCATCGAGTACGCCTCACCGATCTCGACGGCGCGTGGGTGCATGACCCGCGCCCCCGCTGAGGCGAGCTCGAGCATCTCGTCGTAGTCGATCGCCGGGATGACCCTGGCATCGGGGACGATGCGAGGGTCGGCTGTGTGCACGCCGGAGACGTCGGTGAAGATTTCGCACCGGTCTGCACGGATGGCGACGGCCAGCGCCACGGCCGTGGTGTCCGAGCCCCCTCGACCGAGCGTTGTGACGTCCATGTCCTCGGTCGCGCCCTGGAACCCCGCGACCACCACCACGTTGCCACGCTCGAGCTCCTCGAGCACCCGCTGCGGAACGATGTCGACGATGCGCGCGGTCCGATGCGCGCGGCTGGTTCGAATGCCCGCCTGCGCACCGGTGAGCGAGATCGCCGGGGTCCCGGCAGCGTGGAGCGCCATCGCCAGCAGCGGCGCGGTGATGGTCTCGCCGCTGCTGAGCAGCATGTCCATCTCTCGCTCCGGCGGGTCCCCGGTGACGCGGTGTGCGAGCGCGATGAGCTCGTCGGTGGTATCTCCCATCGCGCTGACCACCACCACAACCTCGATGCCCGACTCCAGCGACTCGCGGATGCGTCGCGCCACGCGTCGCAACTTGATCGGCGTGGCAACGCTCGATCCTCCGTACTTCTGGACCACGCGGGTCACGGCGAGACGTCCACCCTGGTGCCGTAGTTGCGCGGCGAGAGGACCAGGGTGCGTCCCTCGACCCCCGCGGCGGCGGCCGCGCTCTGCATCGCGGCGGAGACGGGTTCGGGGTCGAGCGGTGTGAGCGCGACCACCGACGGACCCGCACCGGCCAGGGCGGCGCCGGCCGCGCCGGCGGCAGTCGCGGCGTCGACGATCTCCTTCGTTCCCGGCATGCGCGCGAAACGCGCCTCCTGGTGCCAGCGATCCTGCATTGCCTCTCGGAGCGAGACGTGGTCGCCGATCGCGAGAGCGCGGACCAGGAGCGCGCACCGGCCTGCGTTGAAGATCGCATCGCTGCGGCTGAACGAGGCCGGCACCACCATCCGCGATTCCGAGGTGGCGAAAGGGGTCTCGGGGATGAAGAGCACCGCGCGCAGCTCCTCGGCGACGGGTAGCTGGACCGCCGGCGCCCCGGGAGCGGAGATCGCGAGACCGCCGAGCAGGGCAGCTGCGACGTTGTCGCGATGTCCCTCGAGTGCTTCGGCGCAATCGAGCACGTCGTTCTCATCCCATGGCGCGTGATGCAGCGCGGCGGCGATCAGCACACCGGAGAGCACCGCGGCCGCGCTCGATCCCATGCCCCGTCCGATCGGGATGCGATTCACGCAGGTGAAATGCACCCCATCTGTGCCGGCATTCAACGCGGCGCACGCGTACGCGTAGGCGCGGGTCACGAGGTTGTGCTGCGGGTCGCTCAGTTCAGCCGGCGCGTCGGGACCGGGATCGATGCTCACGTCGCCGTCGCGCTGCTCCGCGCGCACGTCGTTCTGGAGCTGCAGCGCCAGCGCGAGGATATCGAAGCCCGGCCCCAGGTTGGCGACGCTGGCGGGGACCGCGACGCGGACGCGCATCGACGCCTAAACCTCGATGGCTCGCGCGAGCGCGACGGCGTCGGCGGGGACCTCGAGGATCGGACTCAGCGCGCCCACAACGGCGCCCGGATCCTTGAGCCCGTTGCCGGTGAGCACGCACACGACGCGAGCTCCCGGCGCGATCTCGCCGTCACGCACCGCGCGTTCGAGCACCGCGAGAGCCGCTGCGGACGCCGGCTCACAGAAGATCCCTTCGAGGCGCGCCAGTCGTCGCTGTGCGTCGAGGATGGCGTCGTCGTCCACGGCCGCGATCATTCCCTCGGACTGGTCGCGCGCATCGATCGCACCCTGCCAGGACGCGGGGTTGCCGATGCGTATCGCCGTCGCCACGGTCTGAGGATCCTCGATGGGATGGCCGAGCACGAGAGGGGCCGCACCTGACGCCTGGCCGCCGAACATTCTCGGCAGCCGGGTGATGCGTCCGTCGCGGTGCTCCTCGCGAAAGCCGCGCCAGTACGCGGTGATGTTGCCCGCGTTGCCGACCGGGAGCGCGAGCACATCGGGGGCATCACCGAGCTCGTCGACGATCTCGAACGCCGCGGTCTTCTGTCCATCGATGCGATTGGGATTCACGCTGTTGACCAGCGTGACCGGGTGGTCGTCGCACAGCTCTCGCACCACACGCAACGCCACGTCGAACCCGGAGTCGATGCTCACCACCGTGGCGCCGTGCACCCGCGCCTGGAGCAGCTTGCCGGATGCGATGCGGCCGCCGGGGACCACCACCACGGTGCGCAGGCCGAACCGTCCCCCGTATGCCGCCGCCGACGCGCTGGTGTTGCCGGTCGACGCGCAGATGATCGCGCGACTCCCCGCGTGCAATGCGGCGGCGACGGCGACCACCATGCCCCGGTCCTTGAAGGAGCCGGTCGGGTTCAACCCTTCGAGCTTGAAGTGCAGCGACCCGAGCCCCAGTCCTGCGCCGATCGTCAGCGACTCCACGCACGGCGTCCCGCCCTCACCGAGACTGATTCGCGGTGCCTCGGAGGAGAGCGCCAACCGGTCGCCCCAGCGGGCGATGACCCCGCGCGCGCGCGCGCTCATGTGACCGCCTGAAATTCGACCCTGTCGAGCGTGCATTCGATCTGCTCAACCGCGGAGAGCGTGTCGAGGGTCTCCATGGCGCGGTCGTGCACGGCGCGGGGCGCGATGCCGGTGAGCACGATCAGCGTCGCCGGAGGAACGTCGACCGCAGCATCGACAGGGAGCCCCCGGTCTTCGAGCGACTGGAGCACGAGCTCACGCGCATCGCTGGTAGAGCTGAGCCGCAGCCGTGCGTAGCCGGCAACCTCGACCTCCTCGTCGCTGAGCATGGTCGCGTTGCGGAGCTTCGAGGGAATCATGGAGCGGGGCGCGGCGCGCTCCCGTACCGCGTTGACGAGGTCGCTCACCATCGCACTCGCGGTCGACGCGCCGCCCGCGCCGAGACCGCGGACTGTCACTCGGGTCTCGAGATCGCTCGAGATGATGACAGCGTTGTCTGCATCATCGACGTCAGCGAGGAGGTGGCCTGGTCCAACAGCGGTCGGGCGCACGCGCAGGTGCACCCCATCCGTCGACGCGCACTCCGCGTGGGCGAGGAGGCGCACGCGGTATCCCAGCTCCGCGAGCGCCGCCACGTCATCGCCGCCGACGGCGCGGATGCCGATCCTGTCCACCGCATCCACCGGGACGTGGACTCCCATGGCGAGCCACGCGAGGATGACCAGCTTCTGCACGGCGTCCCACCCGTCGACGTCGAGCGTCGGGTCAGCTTCCGCGAAGCCGCGCCGCTGCGCATCCGCGAGCGCGCGGTCGAAGCTCATCCCCGCGCTCCGCATCTGCGTGAGGATGACATTGGTGGTGCCGTTGATCACACAGTCGAGGCCCGAGATCCGGTCACCGAGCAGGCTGTCGCCGAGCAGCGCGACGATCGGCAGTCCGGCGGCGACAGCGGCCTCGAAGTACAGCCCGGCGCCATGCTCTCGGGCCAGCGCGGCAAGCCGTGGGCCCGATGCGGAGATCACCGCCTTGTTGGCGGTGATCACACTCTTGCCGGCTCGCAGCGCCGACTCGATGAGCGCAGTCGCGGGGGCTGTGCCGCCGATTGCCTCCATGACGATCGTGACCCGGGGGTCATTCACCACCGCTGAGGTGTCCGCGACCACGCGCACGTTCTTCAGATCGAGGTCACGCGTCCGCGAGAGATCGCGCACCGCCGCGCACTGGAGCACGGGCGTTGCGCCGGCGCGTTCGCCCAAGAGCTCCCATTCGTTGATGAGCCGCCGGGCGACGGCGGTGCCGACGGTCCCAAGCCCGAGCAACCCCACGCCCACCGATTCCATTGGGGGGCAGTGTATTGGGGCTCAGATGATGTGCCGCCTCCAGGCCAGGAGCACCGCCGCGGCCCGGTCCTTGCATCCGAGCTTCTCGAGGATGTTGCTCACGTGGGTCTTCACCGTGTTCTCGCTCAGGAAGAGCTGCACCGCGATCTCGGCGTTGTTCTTGCCGTCGGCCATGAGGCGGAGCACGTCGCCCTCGCGGCGGGTGATCGCGGGCATCTGTTCTGCTGCCGCGCTCACCAGTGCAGGGTCGAGCAGCGACTCCCCGGCGGCTACCGCGCGAATGGCGCCGGCGAGCTCCTCACGGGTGGCGTCCTTGAGCAGGTAGCCGACCGCGCCCGCCTTGAGCGATGGGAAGATGTAGTCCTCGTTGCGATACGTGGTCAGCACGATCACGCGCGCTTCCGGGTCGCGGGCGCGGATCTTCCGGAGCGCCTCGATCCCATCCATGACCGGCATCTGGACGTCCATGAGGATCACATCGGGACGTGTCTGTCGAGCCTGCTCGACGGCCTCGGCTCCGTCGGCGGCCCTGCCCACCACCTTGATGTCCTCCTCGAGCTCGAGCATGGTGCAGAGCCCATCGCGCACCACCGGGTGATCGTCGGCGACCAGCACGCTGATCACGCGGTGTTCGCCTCGACGCCGGCCTCGGTCAGCGGCAGCCTCGTGGTCACGGTCGCCCCGTGCCCCGGGCTGCTCACCACCGTGAGCGTCCCCCCGGCGTTCCGCGCCCGTTCGGCCATGCCGTCGAGACCGAAGCAGTCCTCGCGGGGCGCGCTCGCCGACGGGTCGAAGCCGACCCCGTCATCGCGAACCGAGAGGATCAACTCCTGGGCTTGGGCGCGCAGCTCGACGTCGACGTGCTGTGGCCGTCCATGCCGAGCCGCGTTGGACAGGGCCTCCTGGCCGATACGCAGCAGCGCGACCTCGGCGCTCGGCGAGAGCGAAGGATGCTGCGGGACCGCGCGTGCCTTGAAGCGCGCGGGGATGCCGGTGCGCTCTTCCCATGCCTCCACCTCATGGCCGATCGCGGCAACCAGGCCGGTCGCCGAAAGCGGCGCGGGACGCAGGTTCCAAACGGATCGCCTCGCCTCCCGCAGTGCCGCGCGCGCCAGCTCGCGAGCCTTCTCCACCGAGCTCTGGGCGCGACGCTCCGAGCCTCGATTGAGGAGGGTGTCGGCCGCCTCGAGCTCGAGCACGATGCCGGTCAGCTGCTGCGCGAGCGTGTCGTGAATCTCGCGTGCGAGGCGGGTCCGCTCCTCGAGGACCGCGTGATCGGTCAGCGCCTGCACAGGGAGGTACATGCGCCTCGAGAGCAGGGTGGTCGCGATGAAGGCGAGCACCACGAGGAGCACGAGCACCGGAAGCACGGTCACCGGGAAGAGGCGATGAACGCTGTCGACGACCCCGAGCGTGAGCGAGCCGAGATTCGGCTCGAGCACCGACACGGCCACCGGCGAGAGCATGATCCAGTGCGCGCTGAAGATCGGGGCGGCGAAGACGTCGTCCTTGACAGAGTTGAGGGTCGCGTTGACCGGGGCCGTGGGGACGGCGCCGGATGACTCCATGCTCTGCAGCGCGGCGGCGAGCTCTTTGTGGCCATGGACGTCGAGTGGGACGCCGACGGTCAGCTTCGGGAAGTCGATGTACGCCTGGGCCGTTGCGTACACCACCGTGCCGGACGTGCTGAGCACCAGCATCGACGCCTGCGCGGGCTGAGCCGGCCCGAGGGCGGACGCGATGTACTGGGAGATCGTGTCCGCGGAAAGGTCAGCGCCCACGATGGTGCGACCATCCGCGAGCGGGAGGACGGCGCTGACCCCCGGGGCGCCGGTGTCCAGCAGGGGGTATGGCGCCGTCCAGAAGGGGGCGCCGACGATGCTCGAGGCGCCAGGGGCAGTCCACGAGTCCGTGATGGCGCTGCCGGCTCCCGCTGCAGAGCCGGCAAACTCGGCGAGCCCACTTCGCGACCCCGGCCTGGCAACCGCGTACCGCTCGGCGCTGAGGGCACCGGCAACGCTAAAGGCGGGGAAGGCTCGAAGCGCTCCGGAATTCGCATCCTCGAACCAGATCGAGGTGATCGCAGGGTTGGCCTTGAGAACCGCCGCGACCTGATCGAAGACCGCCTTGGTCGCGGAGGCTGTCGCGAACCTGCCGTCGGGGCTGGCGGACTGCGCTGTCGGCAGCACCAGCGTATTCGCGGTTCTGTCGCTGGTGTATTGCACGACCCCGAGCGAACCGTTCAGTCCCCTTGGCAAGGGGGCCGACAACGGGGTGGCAAGCAACGCCTTGTTCAGTGTGTTGGCCAGCAATCCGAGCTGGGTATTGATCAGGCTCAGGTGCTCTTCGAGAATCGTGGCGTTTTCGCCGAGCGCCGCCTGTTGCAACCCCTGTTGCCGCTCCAGGATCGCCGCTTCGGTCGCGTTGGCAGTGCTCTTGGCGACCGTGTCGAGCTCGACGACCGCCAGCACTGCAAAGGCGACGAGCGGCAGCAGCGCGACCCCCACCATGCCCAGAAGCAGGCGGTTGCGGAACCGTCTGCGCGGGTCCCTGCGACGCGGTTGGCGGTGGCCGAAATTCATGGCGCGCCGCCACACTCCGCCGTAGCTTCGAAACGCCCCATCGTCCGATCGACCACTCCGGTTCCACTATAAGCGCGGGGCACAATGCACGCTCGTGAACGTGAAGGGAGCTCGACACGTGCCCCCGAGCCGGCCGCCCTGGACCTCGGCGCTTGTGCTCGCGATGGTCTCGGTTGCGGCCCTGACGGGCTGCACCTCCTCCCCCGCGGCGTCCCCAACCTCCAGCAGCGGGGGCGCGGCGATTGCCCAGGGCGGCACGCTGACCGTCGGGGTGTGGCAATCGCCGACCACGCTCCTCGACGCCGGCATCGTCGGGACTCTGCCGTTCGCGATTGTGATGGCCGCCCCCGTCGAGGAGGGACTGCTCTGGTATCGCTCCACGAGCGCCACGGCGACGGCCGGGAGCCAGGCGGATTACTGGAGTCCCGACCTCGCCACCCAGGTTCCGACCGTGGCCAACGGCGGGGTCCAGCTCACCGGCTGCACCAATCCCCAGGCGAGGATGTGCGTGACCTGGCGCCTCAGGCCGGGGGTTCGCTGGCACGACGGCAGCGACTTCACCGCGCACGACGTCTGCGCCACCTTCGAGTTCCACTGGCTCGCGTACG
>Ga0209219_1000037_pt1 | contig 32625 bp, 36 predicted proteins | sample BlaSpr_A8_OM1_M1_FD_187973 | JGI IMG/M metagenome (GOLD analysis project Ga0209219, IMG submission 187973) | Forest soil microbial communities from Thunder Bay, Ontario, Canada - Black Spruce, Ontario site 2_A8_OM1_M1 (SPAdes) (version 2) | ecosystem: Environmental > Terrestrial > Soil > Boreal... | reverse complement strand
GAGCCACTCACCGGCTTGCACCCCGTCCTGGCCCAGGTTCTCGCCGCCCGGGGGTATGACGCCGACGGAGCTGCAACCTTCCTCGACGCCGGCAGCGGCTACCACGACCCATTCGGGCTTCCGGCGATGGAGGCGGCGGTCGCGACCGTGATCGCGGCGATGGCAGATGGGACCACGATCGCCATCTACGGCGACTTCGACGCCGACGGCGTCACCGCCTGCGCGATGCTCACCCGCTGCCTCCGCGCCGCGGGTGGCACGGTCATCCCGTACATCCCCAACCGGATGACCGAGGGGTACGGGCTCCACGCCGCCGCGCTCACCGAGCTGGCGTCTCGGGGTGTCGGCTGCGTCATCACCGTCGACTGCGGGACCAGCAGCGTCGACGTTGCGCTCGGGCGCCCCAGGGGGATGCGCCTCGTGGTCACCGACCACCACCTCGCGCTTGCTCCAGGTGGATCCCCACCGCAACTCGCGCCTGCGGACGCGCTCGTCAACCCCAAGCTGCCGGGGTCGACCTACGCGTTCGACGGGCTCGCCGGCGCCGGGGTCGCGTTCAAGCTGGTCCAGGCGCTCGAGGCCCGGGGCGCCGTACCCACCGGCAGCTCGGATGCGTCCCTCGGGCTCGCCGCGCTGGGGACGATCGCCGACATGATGCCGCTGCGTGGCGAGAACCGGGTGATCGTCCGAGACGGACTGCCGCGAATGACAGAGTTGGCGGGACTCGCCGCGCTCTGCGAGGTCGCAGGCACGGCGCTGCCGCCCCGCGGCACCGACATCGCCTTCGCGGTGGGGCCACGCATCAACGCTGCCGGTCGGATGGAGGACGCGCGGCTAGCGCTCGAGCTCTGCCTCTGCGACGACCCCGAGGAGTCAGCCCGGCTCGCGGCCGACCTCGACACTCAGAACCGCCTCCGCCAGCAGGCGGTCGCTGCGGCGCTCGCCCAGGCCGAGGAGCGCGTGGCGGAGATCGAGGACGACGCTCCCGCGATCGTTCTCGGCGATCCCGACTGGCCGATGGGCATCGTCGGGCTCGTGGCCGGGCGGCTCGCCGAGCGCTACGCGAGGCCCGCCTTCATTGCCTGCCTCGACCCCGCCGAAGCCAAGGGATCGGCGCGCTCCGCGGGCGGGGTGCACATCGTGCGGGCCCTCGACGGCGCCGCGCCGGCGCTGCTCCGCTACGGCGGGCACGCGGCGGCCGCCGGCTTCAGCCTCGATCCATCCCGTTTTGACGAGTTCCGGGAGCTCATCACGGCGGCGGTTGGTGAGCAGAACGGCGATACCGAACGACGTCGCGACTTCGCGATCGACTGCGAGGTCACGGGCATCGACGTCACCCCCGAGCTCTGCCGGGCGCTCGACCAGCTCGAGCCCTGCGGACAGGGCAACCCCGCGCCCCTGCTCTCGGTTCGGGGCGCGCGGGTGCTCGGCACCTCGACGTTCGGCTCTGAGGGTCAGCACGTCAGGGTGGCCCTGGCGACCGGGGACGGCATCGTCGAGGCGATCGCCTTCAACAAGCCGAACCTCGCCGATCACCTCCCCCGGAATCGGCTCGTCGATGCCTGTTTCGGGCTGGAGCTCGACAGCTTCCAGGGTCTGGAACGCGTCCGCGCCCGGCTCCGCGACCTCCGCCCGGCACAGGCGCCGGAGGCGACGCTCAGCGGCAGGCCGGTGGCTGCCGCCGGCTCCCCGGCGAACTAAACCCGCTGGGTCAGGGTCGCCAGTCCCTCCCCGGACAGGTCCGGAAGGCCGGCTTTCCGACCGGTGAGGGCGAGGATGATTGAGGCCATCGGCCCCTTCACCTCGGGACCGGTGCCGTGGGTCCAGTCGATGTCGGTCGCGGTGAGCTTGAGCCCGGTCGCCCGCCGCTTGCCGCCTAGGAGCAGGTTGCCACGGGTGACGAAGTTGCCCACCAGGGCGAGTGCCTCCGGCTGATAGGCATGGGCGATGCCCAGCGGCCTGCGGATGTCCTCGCCGTGGATGACCGCCTCGGCGACCATCGCATCGACAGGACCGGGCGGTGCGCTTGTGCTGTCGACCTCGGCCTTGAATCGCGCGAGCGCGTCCGCCGGACTCGCGCCCTGCTCCTCCTGCACGCCCTTGGCGTTGAAGACGTTGAAGCGAAACCCGGTCCCCGCGTACCTCCCGATGAACTTTCCCGGGGTCATCTTCGCGGTGGTGGTCATGTGGGCGAGGACGTCACGCACTGACCACCCGGCGCACAGCGACGGCGTGGACCACTGGTTCTCGGGCACGCTTTCGAGGTCGGCGATGAGCGCGACGCGCTCGGTTCGGATCAACGGCCATTGATTACCTGCCACGTCAGCCTCCTCGTGCGAATCTCGCGCGGAATCCAGCAGCGCCCCCGCTGACGGTACGCCACACCGTTACAACTTTGAACTTGCCTGGGTCGACCCCGGGTGCTAGCGTCGGCGTGCGAGCTCCGCAGTTCGATGAGCTCGGTGAGAGTGGTCAAGGCGCCCTCAACCCGGCGGTGCGGTGAGGGCCCATCCGGAGGCACCTCATGCTCGACGAGGTCGGGATTCCTCGGCTCGTGGTCGGCGGTCTGGGATCGGGTTCCGGGAAGACATCGATCAGCCTGGGCCTGACCGCGGCGCTGCGCGCTCGCGGGCGCATCGTGCAGACCTTCAAGGTCGGCGCCGACTTCATCGACACCTCCTACCTTGCCCACGCCAGCCGGCGGCCCTGTCGCAACCTCGACTCGTGGTTGCTGGGCGGCGACGGTGTGCGGCGCTCCCTGGCACACGGGGCGCTTGGGGCGGATCGAGTCATTGTCGAGGGCGCGATGGGCGTGCTCGACGGCCACGGTATGGATGCCGACGCGCCGGAAGGAAATGCTCCGGAGTTCGCGGGGAGCACCCTCGACGTCGCCCGCACCATCGGCGCACCGGTGGTGCTGGTCATCGACGCCTGGGCGATGGGCGAGACCGCCGCCGCAGCCGCGCTCGGCATCAAGCAGCTCGACCGTTCTGCAAGCGTCGTCGGTGTGATCCTCAACAACGTTCCCAACGACTACCGCCGCCGCGTCATCGAGGACGCGGTGTGGTCACTCGCCCGCATGCCGGTGCTCGGTGCGCTGCCACACATGCAGTCGGTGCACATCCCGGAGCTGCGCACCGGGCTGCTCCCGTTGCTGCAGAACCCGCACGTCGACGAGGCGATCGATGAGCTCGGCGAGGCGGTGACGCGGCACTGCGACCTGGACCTCATCGAGCGACTCATGGCCCGCGCCCATATGGTTCGCCCCACTCCGCTGCGACGCGCCGACGCGTCTCAGGGCGCGGAGCCCGTGCGCATCGGCGTCGCCTACGACGACGCGTTCTGTTTCTACTATGCGGAAAATCTCGAGCTGCTCGAGGACGCGGGCGCGGAGATCGTCACCTTCTCCCCTCTCGAGGACGGCTCGCTGCCGCGCGACCTCGGGCTTATCTACCTGGGCGGCGGCATCTCTGAGGCGTACGTGCCACGACTCGCTGCCAACCACGCGTTCATGGAGTCGTTCCGGCGCGCACACGCGCATGGCGTGCCCGTCTACGCAGAGGGATGCGGGCTGCAGTACTCGGCGCGCTCATTGCGCACCAGCGACGGCGAGACCTACCCGATGGCGGGCCTCATCCCCATCGATATCGCGCTCGAGGCAGGCACCCTGCACAGCGGCTACCGCGACCTGAGCATCGCCACCGACTCGATGCTCGGCCCTGCCGGGACGCGGCTTCGCGGTCACGAGTTCCACTTCAGCCGGCTGCTCTCCGGTGTCGACTGCCTCAGCCCCGCGTACTCAATGCACGACTGTGACGGCGAGCCGCTCGGCTGTGAAGGCTGGAGCGATCCGCACCTGCTCGCGTCATTCATCCACCTGCACTTCGGTCAGGACCCCGAGCTCGCAGGCCGGCTCGTCGCCGCCGCGCGGGACGCGACCGGCCGGCACGGGCAGGCCACGCTGGAGGGTCGGGCGACCCGATCTGCCGCCCCGGTGTAGGCTTGGGGCTCGATGTCCCAAGCCCCTACCACGATCGGTGAATTGCGTCGCGCGGAGTACCGCGTGCTGCCCGTGCGCACCGAGCTGCGCCGCAACCTCATCCGCAAGCTCAGCAACCACGAAGAGCTCTTCGGCGGCATTCGCGGCTACGACGATTCGGTCATCCCCCAGATCGAGAACGCGATCCTCGCCGGCCAGGACATGGTGCTGCTCGGTGAGCGTGGCCAGGCCAAGTCGCGGCTCATCCGCGGGCTGATCGGCCTCCTCGATGACGCGGTCCCGGCGATCGCGGGGTGCGAGATCAACGACGATCCCTACGCACCGATCTGCCGTCGCTGCCGCGACGTCGTCGCCGAGCAGGGCGACGCCACCGGGCTGATGTGGCTGACTCCGGAGCAGCGCTACTCGGAGAAACTCGCAACCCCCGACACGTCGATTGCGGACCTCATCGGCGAGGTCGACCCGATCCGGGTCGCGGAGGGGCGCTACCTCAGCGACGAGCTGACGATTCACTACGGGCTGATCCCACGCACCAACCGGGGGATCTTCGCCGTCAACGAGTTGCCCGACCTCGCCGAGCGCATCCAGGTCGGTCTGCTCAACATCATCGAAGAGCGCGACGTGCAGATCCGCGGCTACCGGTTGCGGATGCCGCTCGACGTGTATGTGGTTGCGACCGCGAACCCCGAGGACTACACCAACCGGGGCCGGATCATCACGCCCCTCAAAGACCGCTTCGGCGCCCAGGTGCGCACCCACTATCCGCGGACGCTCGATGACGAGATCGCCATCGCCGAGCAGGAACGCATGACCTTCGACGACATGCCGGTACCGGTGATCGTCCCCGGCTTCATGCAGGAGATCGTCGCCGAGCTCTCACATGTCGCCCGCCGTCATCCCCAGGTCAACCAGCGCAGTGGTGTGTCGGTGCGACTCACCACCGCGAACTACGAGAACCTTGCGGCCGGGGCGCTGCGCCGTGCATTGCGTACCGGCGAGCGTGAGGCCGTGGCGCGCATCAGCGATCTCCCCGCACTCACAGCATCGACATCGGGGAAGATCGAACTAGAGACCTGGGAGGATTCCGACGACGGCGCGGTGCTCGAGAAGCTGATGCGCACCGCGTGCAACAACGTCTTCCGGCGTCACTTCACGGTGCAGGAGTTCGGTGACCTGGTGCAGCGATTCGATCGCGGCGGCTTCACCGTCGAGGTCGGCGACCAGCACGCCGTCTCCCACTACGCGCAGGCGCTGGCCGAGCTGGGCGGCATCGACAAGGCCCGGCAGCGACTCGGCGAGCCGGACACTGACGCGATGCGCGTCGCGGTGCTCGAATTCGTGCTCGAGGGACTGCACCTCGGCAAGCGCCTCAACAAGACCGCTCTCGAGGGAAGCTCGGTCTATGGCGGCTGACGTTGTCATTTAGAAAAGTCCACCCGGTGTTGTTCTGGCTGATCGTCGCGTTCGTAGTGATGTCAGCCGTGTCAGTCGCTGCGCTCACCATGCACTCCTTCCCAAATGGCCGCTATGGATGAGCCGGAGCACATCGATATCTCCCCGCCTGTACCGCGGGCGCATCGCTTCAGTGTCTGGGACGGTACTCAGGACCCGCTCGGCGACGAGGCAGACGCACTCTTCGACCGGCTGAGCGAGGACGTCTTCCACGGCTGGGACTTCGAGACCGCGCTGCGCCGCCTGCTCAGCCAGGGCTGGCGCGACCGCGATGGACGCAAGTTCGCGGGGCTCGAGGAGTTGATGGAGCGGCTGCGCAAGCAGCGACAGAAGCAGCTCGAGAAATACAGCCTCGACAACGTCTTCAAGGACATCGAGGAGAAGCTCGACAACATCCTCCGGCTCGAGCGCGAGGGCATCGACGAGCGTCTGCAGAACGCGACCGACGAGCGCGCGAAGCGGATCCTCGAAAAGGTCGCGAGCAAACGGCGCGAGCATCTCGATAACCTGCCGCAGGAGCCCGGCGGCGTGATCCGCGAGCTCCAGGGCTACGAGTTCATGGACCAGCGCGCCGAGCAGGCCTTCCAGAAGTTGCTCGAGGAGATCAAGCAGAACGTCGTCAACACGTACTTCAAGCAGATGTCCGAGCAGATGGGACAGATGTCCCAGCAGGACGTCACCGCGCTGCGCGAGATGGCGCGCGACCTCAACTCACTGGTGCGCCAGAAGCTCGAGGGAGTCCCCGAGGCCCAGCTGCAGCACAACTACGAGGACTTCCTCAAGAAGTGGGGCGCAATGTTCCCGGATGCCCCGGCGACGTTCGACGAGTTCCTCGCGCAGCTCGCCGCGCAGATGGCGCGCATGGACTCGCTGCTGCAGTCACTGTCGCCGGAGATGCGCCATCAGCTCGAGGAGATGGTCGCCGCAACCTTCGGGGACCCCGAGCTGCAGGCGCAGCTCGCCGAGCTCATGGGTGGCCTGGAGTTGCTCTCCGACCGCCGCCACCTCGGCCAGCGCTATGCATTCTTCGGCAACGAGCAGCTCCCGTTCGACCAGGCGATGGGCGTCATGGATCGCCTTCAGTCCATCGAGGAGCTCGAGCGCGGACTGCGCGGGATGTACCGAGGCGATCCGCTCGACAGCGCTACCGAGGAGGCGTTGCGCGACGTCCTCGGTGACAACGCTGCCCGCGACCTCTCCCGTCTGCAACGCATGACCGACCAGCTCGAGCAGCGCGGGCTCATCGAGCGCGACGAGGAAGGACTGCGGCTCACGGCCCGTGGTCTGCGCCGAATCGGACAGAAGGCGCTCGGTGATCTCTTCGCGCGGCTGCGTCGCGATCGCTTTGGTGATCACCCGGTCGCGCGGCACGGCAGTGGCGGTGAGCGCGAGGAGGACGTCAAGCCGTACGAGTACGGTGATGTGTTCGATCTGGACGTCAAAGAGACGCTCATGAACGCGGTACGGCGCGACGCGGATTCGTCGGTGCTCGAGGCAGGGTCGGGGGGGACATCCGCTCCGGCGCCTACACCGGCTATGTCGCCTCCGCAGATGTCCCCCCCGACCCTCGTCAACCAGCCGCGTCCGCGGCGCTCTGTTCCTCGACTTTCGCCGGACGATTTTGTGGTGCATCGGTCGGATACGCTCACGCGGTCGGCTACCGTGCTGATGCTTGATATGAGTCGGAGTATGCCGCTGCGGGGGTATTTTTATGCGGCCAAGAAGGTTGCGCTGGCGCTCGACTCGCTGATACGGAGTGCGTATCCGCGGGATACGTTGCACATCATCGGGTTCAGTGATCTGGCTCGGGAGATCAGTCCTGCGGCGCTGCCTCATCTTTCGGTCAATGAGTACGTGTATGGCACGAATATGCAGCACGGCTTGATGCTGGCGCGGCGGTTGTTGGCACGCGATCCTGGGGAGAACAAGCAGATCATCATCGTCAGTGACGGCGAGCCGACGGCGCACATCGAGAACGGCAGACCGGTGTTCTTCTATCCGCCGCTGCCCGAGACGTTTCACAAGACGCTGCTCGAGGTGAAGCGCTGCACCCGCGAGAAGATCGTCATCAATACCTTCATGCTCGAGTCCAACCATCACCTCGTGCAGTTCGTGAACCAGATGACGCGGCTCAACCGCGGCCGCGCCTTCTTCATCAGCCCCGACCGGCTTGGCGACTACGTGCTCGTCGACTACGTCAGCTCCAAGCGCGGGGCGGCATAGGGGCGCCATGGATCGGGGGGCATTCGCGGAGCGGATCCGCCTCCAGCTGACCGCGCGCTACCACGGTGCGCACGTCGAGGTCGACAGCGCTCGCTTCGCGCTGCACGTGACCGGCTCGGGACTCGATCTCACACTGCCGCTCGCGCCGCTGTATCACTCGTGCGAGCGCCATCCCGACAAGGTGCCGGCGTTGATCAGCGAATATGTGGCGTCCGTCGAGCACCAATTGACGCCGCAGCCCGCGGTGATGCTGTCCCCGTCACGCCTGCTCTGGTGCGTGCGCAACGAGCGTTCGCTCTCGAGGCTCGGCCGCGCCGGCGACCTCATGCGCGTATCGGTCGCCGCCGACCTCACTGCATTCGTCGCCGAAGAGCAGCCGGGTTCGATCATGCGCGGACTGCCTCGCGACGAGTGGACGGCTGCGGGCATGAGCGACGAGGACGTGCAGCGCGTGGCGACCGCCAACACCGCCGCGCGTTTCGAACCCTTGGTCGGACGCATCGCGCACACCGACCGCATCCCCGCTGACGGATGGCGCGTCGCGTCCGAGCCGTTGTTTCAGGGCAGCGTGCTGATGGCTCCCGCTGTGCTCGCGGCATTCGCCGCCCGAGCGGGGGGCGACGTGCTGCTCGCGGTGCCTGATCGCAGCGTCGTGTTAGCGCTTCCGGCGGTGCTGCCCTCGGCGGAGCGTTTCCCGCGCCGTGTCAACCGAGAGTGGCGCGACGCGATGAACCCGTGCTCCCGTGAAGTGCTGGTGACCGATGGCCACTCGCTGCGCGCCGTCTCGCGCAGGACGCGGCTCTCAGGCCCCGTGGTCCTCCCCTGGCTGGCCGAGTAGGAGCTTCGGTCCGCGGCCCTCGAGCCGGGCCGCTTCCTGCCGGGCGACCATGGCGCCGGCGGCGCCGAGCGCCACCGCGGCAACAAATCCCACCAGGGTGCGCACCGCCACCCGCGTGGCCTGGTTTCGGCCTCGACCGGTGACCGCAGGGAGATCAGGGCCGTCGCCGAACCAGAGCGTCAGGGCTGTCTGATCGGCGACCACCTCGCCGTCGGCGCGGACCCGGCTGCGCTCTATGCGAACCGCTGCGGGTCGCGGGCCACGCCAGCGGCGCTGCTCGAGCAACGCGGGCGCGGCACGCAGCGCCCCGCTATTGGCGATCGCCCTGACGGCCGCGACGGCACGCTCCGACGTCGTCATCACAAGACAGGATAGCGTTCTCTCGATGACGCTGATCGACGATCTCCCCGACCGCATCGAAGCAAGCTTCATCGGCGCGCTGGCGGGCGAGCAGGCCGCGGGAACCCCCGCGGGGACCGCCGACTTCGTCGGTGTTGCCGAGTCAGCGTCGGCCTGCGGCTGCTTCGACGACGCCGATCTGCGCCAGCGTGGGCTCGAGCGTCCCTCGCGTGCCGGCGCCGCGGGCCTCCTGCTCCGGGCCCTGCCCTTTGGCCTGCTCAGCCCGCTCGACAGGCCGCGACTCCGCCGCGACTCGTACCGCTGCGTCGCCATGTCGGGCGCCGACGAGGGCACCGCTGTGACTGCGGTCGCGGCGGCGCTCCTGATCGCCGACCTGCTCCGCTTCGACCTCGAGACCTCACTGATCAGGGTCCGCCAGTCGCTCCTCGAGGACGCCCCGATGGCGCTGCTCGATCGCCTTCGGGTGGTCGACGGTGGGCCGCCGATGGACGTCTCCGATCCCGACCCGGGGCTCACCCTGCAGCGCGCGATCTGCGCCCTGGCGACGGCCAATCCGTTCGACGACGTGGTTGCGGCGGCCGCCAATGGAACTGCGGTGGCCGCCAGCCTCGCCGGGGCGCTGGTCGGTGCTCGGGACGGGAGCAGGGCGGTTGCGGGAGTGGACAGGGACCATCTCCCCCATGCCGAACGAGCGCTCAGCGTGGCGCACCGTCTCGCCGATGTGGCGGTCGCTGCGCTCCCGGCGCATGTGGCGATCCCGGGTCGCTGACGCCGAACGCGATCCGCGCGGCACTAACATCAGAAGCACATGGAGGCCTCTGCCGCCCACGCAAGCGGGCGCAAGATCAGGATCCTCACCGCCAAGGTCGGCCTGGACGGACACGACCGCGGCGTCAAGGTGATCTCGCGTGCGCTTCGCGACGCGGGCGTCGAGGTGATCTACACCGGGCTGCACCAGACCCCGGCGATGGTGGTCGAAGCCGCCATCCAGGAGGATGTCGACGGCATCGGCATCAGCCTGCTGAGCGGCGCCCACATGACCCTGTTCCCGGAGATCATTCGCCTGCTCAAGGAGCGCGACGCCTCGGACATCGTGGTCTTCGGCGGCGGGATCATCCCCGACTCCGACGTCATAGCCCTCGAGAAGATCGGGGTGGACAAGGTGTTCACCCCGGGGACGTCGCTCGACGAGGCGGTCTCGTACGTCAAGACCAGATTCGGCGCAGAGGCGGCGGTCTGACCCCGGGCCTGCTCTGCCTCGCCACCGCGACGGCTCGAGCCGCGCGCAGCGTTGCCGACCCGAGCGACAGCCGGGCGACGATCGCGCCGCCCCACCCCGCGTTCGCGGCCTTCCGGAAGATGTCCTACATCTGGGTCGACGGCCGGGCGTACGAGCCGATCGGCGACAGCCTCGATCTCTGGCTCGTCTTCCTCCGCGACCGAGGCGTCCGCCAGGCATGGCTCGACGTCAGCGGGGGCACCGAGGTCTGCAGGGTGATGAGGAACGATGGCGCCGAGACCTGGACGATCGTCTGGAACGGTGGCATCTACATGCTTCACGGCGCCGAGGACAGCGGACCACCACGGCGTCACGAGATCGACCTCGCCGGCGCTTCGGAGCAGCTCCGCCGGTCGGTCGATGCCGAGCTCCAGGCGGGAGCCACCGACGTCAGGCGCGTGGCGCTCGAACGCTCCGCCGGCATCCTCGCCGCCGGCGGTGACGGTGAGGAGGTCTCCGACGTTGCCTGGCCGTACTTCGTGCTCCCCGACGGCGCGTCGACGGCCGCAAGGCGGCTGATAGCAGCCGCATGCGCCACCTGGCCGGAGACCGGCGGCGTCCCCGACCCCGCGGCCGCGCCAGATCGTGGCAACCGTGCCGTCGAGGCGGCGCTGGTCGCGATCGCGGCGGCGGTCAACTCTCCGGGAGCCACCGAGCCGGTAGAGTAGCCATCTGTATGGCGACTGCTCTCGGACTCAGCGCGTCCGTCCGGACCGAGACCGGACGCCACGTCCACGCCGTCCGGCGCCGCGGTGAGGTGCCGGCCATCCTCTACGGCCACAACGTCGAGCCCCAGAAGCTCGCCATCGAGGCGCGAGCGCTGCGCAAGGTCTGGCACAGCGCCGGCCACAGCCACCTCGTCGACCTGGCCCTCGACGGCGGCAGGGCGCGCAAGGTCCTGATCCGCGAGCTCCAGGTCAACCCGCGGACCACGGAGCTGATGCACGTGGACCTGTTCGCCGTGAACCTTCTCGAGAAGCTCACGGTCGAGATCCCGCTCATCCCGGTCGGGGAATCGCCGGCCGTGAGCGAGCTCAAGCTGGGCGTGCTCCAGCAGATCATCACCTCGGTGAAGGTCGAGTGCATGCCGGGGGACATCCCAGCACAGCTCAACGTCGACATCTCTGGCCTGACCGACATCGACCAGGGCATCCGGCTTGCCGAGGTGCCGCTCCCCGAGCGGGTCACGCTGGCCACCGGGGTCGACCCCGACGAGCTGGTCCTCAAGGTCGCCCAGGTACGTGTCGCCGCCGAGCCCGAGGAGGTGGAGGCCGCCGCCGCTGAGGGTGAGGAGGCTGAGGCTGTCGAGGGCGCCGGCGACGAGTCCGGGTCGGACTCCTAGCGGCCCCGATTCAGGCGTCGGGCACCGGTGTCTGCCGGCACTGATGCGAGGCGACGATGATCGCCGCCGCCTCGACGTGCGACACCACCAATTGGTTCAACTTCGTCTGCAACTCGATCCAGTCCCACGACTCGAGTGGCCTGATCGGCCCCTTCGTGGAGCACCTGATCAGCGGGATCGCGATCTTCATCGTCCTGTACATCGTTGGACGGCTGACGCGTGCGCTCGTGCTCTGGGCGATGCGCCGCGGCAAGGCCGACCGTCAGGTCAGAACGCTGGTTCGCAACCTGATCACGGTCACCACGTACGTCGTCGCTGCGATCGCCGCACTGGTCGAGTTCGGAGTCAACATCGCGGTCATCCTCACGGCCGCCGGGGTGGGGACGGTCGCGATCGGCCTCGCGTTCCAGGATCTGCTTCGCAACGTGCTCGCGGGGATCTGGCTGCTGCTCGAGCAGCCGTTCAGGCTCGGTGACACCATCTCCGTGCTCGACCAGGCCGGAGCAGTCCAGAACATCACGCTGCGCACCACCACGCTGCGCACCGGCGTCGGCGAGCTCGCGATCATCCCGAACCTGACCGTTTTTACCGCTATTGTCATCAACTCGAGCCACTACGACACGCGCCGGCTCAGCGTCAGCGTGCGCCTGCCGGTCGGGGCGGATATCGCCGACCTCGTGGGGCGGGGCCGCGAGGCGGTGCAGCAGGTCCCGGGCGTCGACGAGAAGCCTGGCATCCTGTTCGAGCCCATCCTCCAGGGGGAGGTGCCCTTGCTCAGGTGTAGCTTCTGGGTCGACCAGCGCGAACAGGATCCCGACGCGGTGAGCGCGGCGGTCGCCGAGCGACTCTGGGATGTGATCGGTTCAGAGCCGAGAGACGCGAAGCAGCCGTCGGAGCCAGGCGCGTGAGCGCGGACGTTGTGGAGCAGAGTGGCCCCGAGCGGAGGCAACGCATCGTCATCGTGCGCCATGGCGAAACTGAGTGGAGCCGGATCAAGCGCCACACTGGACGAACCGATATCCCGTTGACCGACGAAGGGCGAAGGCAGGCGCGTGAGCTCGTTGACACGCTCTCCGGCTTGACCTTTGAGGCCGTGTTCGTCAGCCCGCTCCGGCGCGCTCGAGAGACCTGTGCGATCGCCGGATTCGACGATCTCGCAACCGTCGACCCCGATCTTGTCGAATGGGATTACGGCGCGTACGAGGGGAAGATGAGCGCTGAGGTCCAGCAGCAGCGACCGGGATGGAATCTCTTCCGTGACGGCGTGCCCGAAGGGGAGACCATCGACGATGTCGCCGCTCGGGCCGCGCGGGTGATCGAGCGGGTGCGCGCGGTCTCCGGCGATGTCCTCGTCTTCGGGCACGGCCACCAGCTGCGCGTGGTCACCGCGCTCTGGCTGGAATATCCCGCGGCCGCGGCGCAGCATCTCCTGCTCGAGACCGCATCACCGTCGACGTTAGGCTACGAACGCGACTGGACGGCGTTGCTCAGCTGGAATGGTCTGCACAGGTAAGGAGCGACGATGAAGACACAGGATCCCGATCCCCCGTTCCCGGTCGGAAATCCCGACGAGCGGGAGCTGCTGCTCAGCTGGCTCGGGTTCCTGCGCGGCGCGGTCCTCCGAAAGATCAACGCGCTCAACGATGACGACTCCAGGTGGACGCCGAACGGACGACTCATCTCCCTACTGGGCATCGTCAATCATCTGACGAAACTGGAATGGCGGTGGATCGACGGTTCCATGCGCGGTGAGGACACGAAGCGTGAGCCATCCGAGTTCTATCCCGGCCCCGAGCTGACAGTGGAAGAGGCGGTCGGAGCGTATCGGGCACGAGCGGCCGCCACCGACGCCTACGTCAGATCGACCCCTCTCAACACGCCATGTCGGGAAGGCGGTCGCACCGACCTTCGCTGGGTGATGCTCCACCTCATCAACGAAACCGCTCGACACGCGGGTCACGCGGACTCGACTCGCGAACTGCTGGACGGCACCGTCGGCGAATAGCGCGCACGGCCTTGTGCGCCGCGTCGACGCTAGTAGATGAACGCCTCAACGTCGTAGAGCGACCAGATCTGACGCTGGTCGATGACACCAAGCCCGAGGAAGTTGCCCTCGTCGATGGTGAATGACGTGCCGCTCTGCACGGCCACCACATACGCGACGTGCCCGAAGCCGCTGTAGCCATTGCCCGGCCCGAAGACGACCAGCGCGCCAACCCTCGGCCTCATTCCGGTGGGGCGGCCCGCCGCGGCAGCCGTCCATGCCCATGCCCAGGCGTCGCCATTCCAGGTCACGTTGCGGAGCGACGCCGCATACCAGGTGCACTGTCCCCACGGGAACCAGTCGTTCTGAGGGCCGAACGCGAAGGGCGGCAGCGCATTCCCGATGATGCGCGCGGCACCCCTGCCGGCGGCCGCTGCGGCTGCCGCGGCTGCGGCCGCCTGCGCACGCCGCACCTGCGCGATCCTTGACTGGACGCCACGGTACTGCACCAGCAGGGTTGCGGCCTTGCCCTTCAAGCTTGACGCCTGCTGCTTGAACATCGCCTCCTCGGTCTGCTGCTGGCCGGCGAGCACCACAAGGCTCGCGACGAGCGCATCCGCCCGCTGCTGATCGTGCGTCTGCTGCTTCTGCAGTGATGTCAGCTGGTCGCGCTTTCCGCGGATCTGGGTGATCAGCGTCTGCACTCGACTGCTGACCTGATCGACGCTCCGGAGGGTATCCATGGCGTCCTGGAAGCTCTTGCTGTCGACCAGGATCTTGGTGATCGATCCGTCGTAGGTCAGCTCGTAGACACGCACGAGGAGTTGCGCGAGCTGGTTCTGATCCACAGCGACTTCGCCGCGGACCACCTGGAGCTGGCGGGTGGTGTCAGCGAGGTTCTGGTTGATGCGATCGAGCTGCACTTGAGCCTGAGCCAGCTCGCCCTGCGTTTTGGAGATCGACTGCGCTGTCGCCAGCGCGCTGCCAGCTGCGGCTGAGCTCGCATGACTCAGCGATGCGATCTCCTGGACAAGCGCCCTCGCCTGCGCCGACAGTGACTGGATCTGCTGGGTGAACCTATCGGCGGCGACAGGCACCTGGCTGAGCGGGGAGCCGGCGACCACGACGGCGATGACGCCTGCCGCAACAGCGAGACGTGCGCGACCAGCAAGCAACAGCGGCCTCCATGCGTGGGACGTGAACTGAGATGGATGCCTCGAGCACCGTAGCAGCCATCCCTCCAGCGGTCAACCCGATTTCGACGATCGGGGCGGATGCTCCGCAATTCGCGATGCGAGCACGCCGTAGGATGCGACCCATGGACAAGAAATTCGCCGCAAAACTCGAGAAGAGTCCCGCCAAGGGCGGGTGGACCTACGTGGTGATGCCTGACTCCGCGGAGTACTTCGGCACCCGCGGCCTCGTCAAAGTGCGCGGGACCGTCGACGGCACGCCGTTTACGAGCGCATTCATGGCGATGGGTGACGGCACCCACAAGCTGCCTGTCAAGGCCGACGTGCGCAAAGCCATCGGGAAGCAGGCGGGCGATACCGTGAAGGTGCACCTCGAGCAACGATTCGAGGGCTGAGCTTCGAATGCGTCGCCGCCTCGCTCGGGCGAGGCGCCCAGGTTCAGCGACCGAGCGCTGCTCGGATGCTGGCCGCGCGGCCTTGAGCAGCGGGGCTGAGATCGAGTTCCTCGCCGTCCGCCTCGTCGGTGTCAGGCGCATCGTCACGCGCCTTTCGACCCGCGAGCGCCCCCAACGCGGCGCCATAGACCAGGTGGCCGGCGAGCATCACCGCCTGCATGCCGCGCCGGTCCCGTTTGGCGTGTGGCATAAGGCCGAGTGAGGGCGCCCAGCCCATGTAGCTGACGCCCCAGATCGCGGACCCGTAGGCGAGGCCGAGGGGCACCGACGGCACCGGCAGCCGTCGCGCGATGGGCCCGAAGACCGCACCGGCGCCAGCCCCGAATCCGAAGTGCAAGAGCGTCGCCAGGGCGTCCTGCTGCTCGGAGCTCCGATCAATGCCGGCGCGATTCAGGAGCTTCGACGTGAGCTTCTCCGGGGGAAGCTGACCGGTGATGCCGACCCGTCGGGCGCCGAGCATCAGGGCGCTCATCAACCCGGTGGCAGCCGTCCCAGCGACGGCGCCGCGGACGAGCGATCTCACGAGCGTCAGCGCGCCCGCCAGAACATGCCGCCGCCGCCGAGGAGAAGAAGCACGAGCAGGACGATGATGATGAGCCAGAGCATAGCCTTACCTCCTGAATTTGACGCCAACTTACAGCTGGCGACTATCGCATCATATGATAGTGGCACTATAAGGTCAAGCGGCCTGGCATAGTGGCGCCTGGCGATCTACGTACCGGCCAACTCGCTCAGGAGGCGCGCATGCGACCGATGACCCCGCTCGGTGCGTTGGTGCGCGGAGCCATCGCCGGCGCCGTCGGGACGGTGGCCATGGATTGCTTCTGGTACGCCCGGTATCGCGCCGGAGGCGGCGAGCAGGAACCGCTGAAGTGGGAGTTCGGAGGTCCGAGCAAATGGGACAGCGTGTCGGCGCCGGCGCAGGTTGGGCGCCGGCTCTACGAAGGCTTCCGGGAGCGGCCGCTCGATGAGCGCTGGGCACGGCTCACCAACAACGTCATGCACTGGGGGTACGGCATCGCCTGGGGGAGTGCGCTCGGCATCATCGCCGGCTCGCTACCGCGGCGACGCCTCACACAGGGGCCGCTCTTCGGCGCGATCGTGTGGGCCAGTGACTACGCGATCCTTCCCCTCGCGGGTCTCTACAAACCAATATGGGAGTACGGCATCAGCGAGCTCACGCCGGACCTCGCCGCCCACCTGATCTACGGCACAGTGACGAACACCGCGTTCCGCTTCATGCCCTGACCGGTGTCGCCGCCGCCTGGGCGATCGCAGTGAGCCCGGCGATGGACGACGCGAGGTCGGGGATACCGAATTCGGCGGCCAGACGTTCCGGATCGATGTAGAGAAGATCGGTTTGCCCATCGTTCTGCTGGCGAACCAGGATCCGTAGTGGGAGCTCCAGGGCAACGTCGGGAGACGCGAGCATCAACGCCGTGCCGGCTTTCGCATTCCCGAAGATCAGGACCCGTGTCTCCGGCATCTCGAGCCCGGCATCGCGCGCATTCTGCGCGTGATCGATCTCTGCGAAGAGCGTGAGCCCTCGTTCATGTATCAGCTCGTGCAGGCGCTCGATCACCTGTGCGAACGTGGACTCGCTGCGAATGATGCGTATGTCGTCGCGTAGCGACATCACCGGTCTCCTCTAACGTATCTCGATCGTATCCAGCAGGCCTGACGCCCAATGCTATCAAGGGATTTGACAGCTCCGGTACAGGGGTTCCATCCTCTTTCGAGTACCGGCGGCTGTCAACAAAAAGGGAAACTCGGCAATGCCAGTGAGGGCGTGGTCACCCAAGCGTGAGCGGCAATACGAGCACATCAAGGAAGGGCCGGAAGAGCGCGGACAGCCCGAAGACCTAGCCGAGGAGATCGCAGCGCGGACCGTCAACAAGGAGCGCGCGCGTGCCGGTGAGGCCAAGGAAGCCAGCCGGACGTCGATCGAGGACATCTCGTCCGGACGGCGTGGCGGTCTGCGCTCGCGCAGCGGCTCCGGCGGCCGCACGTACGATCAGCTGCGCAACGAAGCGAAGGAGCGTGGCATCAAAGGGCGGTCGACCATGAGCAAGGCGGAGCTGGAGCGGGCGCTCGAGCGGTAGGCGCGTCGCACATGTACGTCGGATCCGTCGTCATCGACTGCAATGACTTTCCAGTGATGTTCGCGTTCTGGCGAGACGCGCTGAGATACGTCCCGCGCGAGCTGCCGGAGGATGACTGGGTGGTCCTGCAGGATCCTCAACATCGCCGCGTCAACGTCTCGCTACAGAAAGTCCCTGAGCCGCGAATCGGCAAGAATCGCCTGCATTTCGATCTGTACACAGACGAGCAATCGGGTGAGGTCAACCGATTGCTCGCCTTGGGGGCCAAGCGGTTTCCACGCGACGCAGGTGCGCAAGAGGACTTCGTCACGCTCCAGGATCCTGAGGGAAACCTCTTCGACGTGATCGACCATCGGGAGAGCGAATAGCTGACTTCACGGAAATCGCTACCTACGTCGACTTGTCGTTAAACCCCCTAGCCGCATTCGCGGCGGGCGCGCGTGTCGTGACGAGTCGCTTCGTTTTGATGCCGAACTGTTCGCCGCCGGTCCATTGCATGGGCACAACCACCCCGTTGCAAATCGGATCCTGCGTGACGCGGGGTCATCCGACATGCGCGGTGCGTGCATTTAGTCCGTATTGCGAAATGTGAGTGAGTAGCCGCGCCCGGGCCGGTTCACAAGGTCACATGGAATCTCAAGCCGGGCGAGTATCTTCCTAACTCGGAGCACGTAATTGCGGACCTCCTCCGGGAATAGTGCCGCGTCCGACCAGGCCAGCCCGGTGATCTGTGCCGCGGTGTAGAAACGATGGGGATGGTCGAGGAGGAACTGCAGGAGCTCAAACTCTCGATGAGTCAGCGCCGCCTCACGTCCCTTGTGGCGTACCACGCGATCCTTTGGGTCCAGCCACAAGCCCTGCAATTGCCAGATGCGCTGGTACCAAAGGTCGAGGCGGGCATAGTACCCGGCCATTTGCGCCTCGATGAAGCGAACGTCCTCGTCGGCAGCCGGCTGCGCCACCGGATGTAGCTTGGGCAATTCGCGCCGAACCCGATCCAGCAAGCCCAGTTTGAATCGAATCAGGTCGTCATAGATGCTCATCCAATGGCGCGCGTCTTCCCAGTGCTCGGTTTCGATGTCCTCGCCCTCGAAGGGGCGAGTGACCGGCTTGGCGCGCTCCGTGCCCATGCTCGAACTATACGGAGCCTGTTGCTGATCTTCTTACGCCGTCGGGTGTAAGAGAAGGCAATGACCCCGCATGAAGTCACGCAGGACCGACCCGACATCGTCGCCGCAACCAGGGGCGGAGACGACTCGCTGGGCATGGAAGGCGAAGCTGATCCCACCAGCGCTTCCCTTGAGCAAGCCGAGTTCTGGAGAAACATCTACACCGAGATCCTCGCAATGGAGGAAGCGGTCCTCGAACGTATCCAGCAACTGATGGTTGATCAATCTCCTCAAGCGCGCCGGGAAGTCGAATTGACTAATGTGCCGGTCGTCGTTGCCCAGGCGGAACGATTCCGATCACGATTGGGATTCTGGGAATCGGCGTGCCGTCGATTCGATGACCGGGTCGATGTTGCTGAGCTTGTTACGCTCTAGAGCGCATCCTGCCTGGATGGCCTTGACGAGAGACTCCTGATCGCCCCGCCGTCCGGCGCCGACACGCTCCTGGTTCGGCAAACCTATCTGCGGAAACGCCGATCGCGCCAGTTTGGCCTTCGGAGCCGCAGAGCCGCCTGGGTGATACTGGGAGTCGCCGGCTCCTGGATTTGCATCGCGGGCTTTGGTGTCTTCGTCTTCGGATCCTGATCTGCTCCCACAACCTCCCGATCGGCTTGCGCGGCGTCGCTTCGGCTCCTGTTACTGAAATTGTTGCGTCCTCAGACGCAGGCTGAGATCACGCGAGGCCACGCATGAACGAATTTTCAGGGTCGTGCGTCCGCGCAAGGAGTTGACAGATGACTGACATGCAAACCCAGGACCAGGCGGTCACCAACTACGGGCCGAACCAGAGCGGCGTGAGCCGAACGACCCAGACAACCGCCGATCCCGTCACCGGAGCAAGCACGCGCCGGAGCACGACGCGCGCGTGGTCGGGTAAGTCGCCGGCGGTCGAGCTCGTCTGGCTCATCGCCGGCATTGTCATTGCCTTCCTCGCCCTGGATTTCATTTTTCACGCCACCGGGGCGAACGACGTCGGCTTCGCGGCCTTCGTCTTCTCTGTCGGGAAGGCCCTCGCGGCACCGTTTAGCGGCATCTTCAACACTACGTATGCGGCACACGGCAACCTCGTGGTCTGGGCCGACGTGCTCGCAATGGCCATCTACGCGCTGGCCGCGGCTGTCGTGGTAAAGGTCGTGACCATGGCAATGGCACGCAGCGCCACGACGTCCAACTAGCCAACATCAGAAAGGGGTCGGAAGATGCTTGCACTGGTTTCAGTAACACTCGATCCCGGGTCGATCCTGGTCTGGGCTTTGATCGGCTTGGTCGCAGGCTTCCTGGCGAGCAAGGTGATGTCCGGGCACGGCAGGGGCTTGGCGACGGACATCGTCATCGGCATTCTCGGTGCCATCGCCGGCGGCTTCATCGCCCGATATGCCGGCGTGACCACGGCCGTCACGAGCCACTCGATCGTTGTCGAAATCATCATTGCGTTCCTTGGCGCGATCCTCCTGCTCGCCATCCTGCGCGTGGTCGGCGTCGGCAAGCGCGGCCGACGCATGTTCCGGTGAACTCTCGCAGCGAATAGGCCCAGAGGCGGCATGCCTGGGTCAGATTGATCCCGCTCCCACCGAACGACACCTGATCTGACGACGCTCGCCGGCGCTCGGATCTCCCAGGAACATCCAAGGTCACTCGGAGGAAACACGGATGCGCGGTTGTCAATGTCGTGTGCATCGTCAACCGCCAATCACACAGGAGACACCGACATGACAACGGCAACCATCCTCCTCGACCTCGGGCTCGCAGCCGGAACGACTGCTCTGGTCACGACCGCGATGTTCGTCATTCCGAACATCGAGCGCATCCGCTTCCGCGGTCGCGAGCAGCGCATTCGGACCGTCCGCCGAGCGCGAGAGCGTCGGGCATTGGATTCCCAGCTCGAACTGTGACAGCGCCGCGATCTCCCGCTCGCATCCGCGAGCGCCGAAGATGACACGGGCCGCCTCCGAATCAATTTGGGGGCGGCCCGCTTGTCGGTCAGGTGTTGTGGAACGAGGGGCTGTAGCAGACCGCCACGAGCAAGCCGTCGGGGCTTAAGAGCCGAGCGGTGATTTGACCCCACGGCTCCGTGCGTGCGTCGTGGATGAGCCGGTAGGCCTTCGCCGTGAGCTCGGCGGCAGCGGCCGCGACATCGGCGACCTCGAACTCGATGCTGGCCTGGGGGACCGGCAGGTCGGTGGGCCATTCACCGGTGCCGAAGCAGACGCGGGCCGCTTCCGAAAGTGGCCACAGCCCGAAGTGTTTCGTGCCTTCGAGCTTGTGGGTGAGCACGTAATCGCCATCTTCGCCCTCAAAGGAGAGGCCCAACGCGTTCTCGTAGAACGAGCGAGCCGCGTCAACGTCTCGCACGATCGGGGCGACGCTCGCAACGAACAGGACGTCCAATCTGCTTCCACCTCCATCAGCCGTTTCCGCACCCCCGTATACCGCGCGGCGGACGGGGGCGGAAGAGGGCCGCCTCCAGAACGGTTTTGGAGGCGGCCCGGGCGAGAGGGGAGGAGGTTCTAGAAGATCAGCTGCAGCCGCTCGTAGCTCCGCAGTTGTGGCACTTGTAGCAAGCACCGTTGCGCACCATCAGGCTGCCGCAGTCGCTGCACGTTGGCGCATCCTCCTGGTTGATAAACGCACCGGCACTCGTGGTCGGAACGGCCGCGACCGGCTTGCGCGTCTGTGCCGCAGGTGCAGCCACCACCGTCGCCGCCGGCTCGGTGCCGAAGTCGGCGAGATCGGACACGCTGCCATCGGGCTCACGCCGGATGATGCCGAGGCGATCACGCTCCTCCTGCGGCAGGAAGCGCGATGCGAGCCAGCGGAAGATGTAATCCATCACCGACTTGGCGATCGGGATCTCCGGGTTTCTCGTGAATCCCTGCGGGTCGAACCGCGTGTGCGAGAACTTGTCCACGAGCGCGGGCAGCGGCACGCCGTACTGCAGGGCGAGCGACACGGCGGTGGCGAAGGAGTCCATCAGTCCGCTGACCGTGGAACCCTCCTTGGCCATGCGCAGGAAGATCTCCCCAGGCGTGCCGTCCTCGTAGAGGCCGACGGTGATGTAGCCCTCGTGGCCGCCTACCTCGAACTTGTGCGTGATCGCGGTCCGCTCGGCGGGCAGTCGCTTGCGCAGCGGCCGCTCCACCACCTGGACGCGATGCCCGGTCGTCTTGTCGATGCTGGTCGCGAGTGGCTGGCTGCGCTTGCTGCCGTCGCGGTAGATCGCCACCGCCTTGAGCCCGAGCTTCCACCCGTCGGTGTACGCGCGCTCGATGTCCTCGACGGTGGCCTCATTGGGCATGTTGACCGTCTTGGAGATGGCGCCGCTGATGAACGGCTGCACCGCCGCCATCATCCGGAGGTGACCCTGCCACGTGATCGAGCGCTTGCCGTTCTGGGGTGTGAACGCGCAGTCGAAGACGGCGACGTCCTCCTCGCGGAGCGTGGGAGCGCCTTCGATGGTGTCGTTGGCGTCGATGTACGCGACGATGTCCGCGACCGCGGTCTCGCCGTAGCCGAGCCTGCGCAGCGCGGCCGGCACGGTGCCGTTGACCATCTTCAGCATCCCGCCGCCAACCAGCTTCTTGTACTTGACGAGCGCGATGTCCGGCTCGACGCCGGTGGTGTCGCAGTCGAGCATGAAGCTGATCGTGCCAGTGGGTGCGAGCACTGTCGCCTGGGCGTTGCGATACCCGTGCCGCGCGCCGAGTTCGTGGGCTTCATCCCACGCATGCCGCGCGGCGCCGATGAGGTCGGCCTCGATGTTGTCGGTGGGGATGTTGTACGCGGCCTCGCGGTGCTTGCCGATGACGCGGAGCATCGGCTGACGGTTGACCGCGTAGCCGCTGAAGGGGCCGATCTCGCGAGCGATGCGCGCCGACTGCGCGTAGGCCTCGCCGGTGAGGATCGAGGTCAAGCAGGCGGCGAGATCGCGGCCCTGCGGCGAGTCGTACGGGACCCCGCGTGCCATCAGCAGCGCGCCGAGGTTCGCATACCCAAGACCGAGCGGACGGAACTCCTCGCTGTTCCTGGTGATCTTCTCGGTTGGGTAGGACGCGTTGCTGACCAGGATTTCCTGGGCGGTGATGGTGATGTGGATCGCGTGCTTGTAGGCCTCGATGTCCATCGAGCCGTCCTCGTTGAGGAAACGCGTGAGGTTGAGCGACGCCAGGTTGCAGCTGGTGTCGTCGAGGAACATGTATTCGCTGCAGGGGTTGCTCGCGTTGATGCGCCCCGTGGCCGCCGAGGTGTGCCAGTCGTTGATGGTGGTGTCGTACTGGAAGCCGGGGTCGCCGCACTGCCAGGCGGACTCGGCGATCAGGCGCATCAGGTCGCGCGCCTTCACCGTCTTGAGGATGCGGTTGGCATCGGTCACCGCGCGCAGGTGCCAGTCGCGATCGTCCTGCACGGCGCGCATGAACTCGTCGGTCACGCGGACCGAGTTGTTGCTGTTCTGGAAGAAGACCGACGCGTACGCCTCGCCGGTGAAGGAGCTGTCGTAGCCGCTCTCGATGAGCGCCCACGCCTTGCGCTCCTCGGTCACCTTGCAGGTGACGAAGTCCTCGATGTCAGGATGATCGGCGTTGAGGATTACCATCTTCGCCGCGCGACGGGTAGTCCCACCGCTCTTGATCACGCCGGCGAATGCGTCGAATCCCTTCATGAAGGAGACGGGGCCGCTGGCGGTCCCGCCGCCGGCGAGCGATTCCGTCGACGAGCGGATGGTCGACAGGTTGGTGCCGGTCCCGCTGCCGTACTTGAAGAGCATGCCCTCGGTCTTCGCCAGCGTGAGGATCGACTCCATCGTGTCCTCGACGCTGTTTATAAAACACGCTGAGATTTGCGGCTTGCTCGTGGTCACGCCGAGGTTGAACCACACCGGGCTGTTGAAGCTCATCTTCTGATGCAGCAACAGGTGAGTGAGCTCGTCCTGGAACGCCTGGGCGTCCGTCTCCGTCGCGAAGTAGCCCCCCTCTCGGCCCCACTTCGCAATCGTGTCCGCCACCCGCGAGATCATCTGCTTGACGCTGGTCTCGCGGCGCGGCGTCCCGAGCTTGCCACGGAAGTACTTGCTCACCACGACGTTTGTGGCCATCTGTGACCAGAACGTGGGGATCTCGCAGTCCTTCTGCTCGAAGACGGTTTCGCCCTTCTCGTTTCCAATCGCTGCAGTCCGCTGCTCCCAGGTCACCTCGTCGAAGGGATGCACGCCCTCGCGGGTGAACCTGCGCTCGACGTGGATGCCACCGCTCTCGACCTCGACCTTGGTGTTGGTGCGGGCACGTTCCGATCCACTGCGCCTCGATGCGCGACGTCCCGACGGCGGCTCCATGGAGATGCTGTGAGAGTCGTCGGGCGGGAGTTTGGAGGCGGATCGATCCACGGTCTTTCCTCTTCTGGCTGGTGGGCGCTTCATTGTGCGAAGACGTATGCAAGACTGCGCCCTGGTGGGGTGGGGCCCCAACATCCGCGTAGTGAGATCAGCTCAATTATCCCACATCTTGGGGTCCTACCTACCGGGAGCCCCCATATCTTGAGAGTCACGGGGTGAGGAGTCAAGGGGGTTTGGGACCTCTGTTGCAGCGGTGAGAATCGCCCGATGCAGCTCCGGAACCTCGATCCGCATCGAAACGCGTCGATCCCCCGCGAGCAGCAGGAACTCGCCGCGAGATGCGGTCTCGAGGAAGCGTCGCTGCGCCTCGGTGAGCCCGAACGCATGCTCCATTCGCGCGGTTTCGGCGGCTCGATGGCCTCCCAGGAGCACGACCGCGCAATTGGTCGCGATCACGCTGCCCTCGTCGCTGCTGAGCAGGTCCTGCGCGTTCTGCGTCGCCACGACGAGCGACGCGCCGTACTTGCGGCAGCGCCTCGCGAGTTGCACGAGCAGCTCGCGCAACGGCCGGTGCGCGCAGAGCGCGCCAACCTCGTCGAAGACGATGTGGCGGCGCCGGCGATCGTGTCGCACCAACTCCCACAGCCAGCGCGCCACGATGAGCGTCGCGGCGGCGACGTGTTCCGGCGGCATGTCCCGCAACGAGATCGCGCACACACCGGAATCGACGGCAATCGATGTCGGGCGGTTGAAGAGCGCACCGAGGCCGCCGGTGCAGAAGCGGCGCACGACGATGGCTACTGGGCGTGCCTCACGATCGAGGGTCGCGAGGCAATCCTCGAGCAGAGGCATGCGGTGTTCGGCTGCCGCACGCTGCAGTGCATCGCGCGCCGCAGCGTCGACCACCGCGCGTTCGACGTCGCTGAGGCGATCGCCGCAGAGCACGGTCACGAGATCGACGACCGCGGCGATGGCCTCCTCCGGATCGTTGCTCGCGCCTTCGAAGACATTGACAGCGGCATCGGTTCCTGGGGCGAGCTCAAGGTAGCGGCCGCCGAGTGCCTCGACAAGCCCGCGGTACTCACCCTCGGGATCGATGATCACTGAGGTCACGCCCGCGACCGCAGCCTCGAGCACCAGCGTCCCGATCGCGAAGCTCTTGCCATGTCCCGAAGCAGCGAACACCGCGATGTTGGGGTTGCTGTGCCTGGCCGTATCGAACGGCGCGACACGCACCGGGAGGCCGGAGCGGATCACCGCACCGAGCCGGTAGCCGTTCGGATCGGAGCAGCCAGCCTCGATCCAGGGGATGCATGTCGCCGCTGCGCTCGAATCAACCAACTTCCCTACGCGCAGCAGGTCCAGGCAGAGCGGCGATGTGCTCAGGAATGCGGCCAAGTGGCGGAAGTGTGTGGCCTCCGCGCCGACCAGGGCTGCCGCGAATCCGACTCGGAGCACATCGCTGCTCGCCGCCAACTCCTCGAGGGATCGGCCGCGAGCGGTGGCGACCACCGAGAGGTGCAGTGGGCGCCCGAGGTTGCGTGCCAGGCGCTCGCGCAGCGCGGTTGCCGCGTCGAGCCCGATGTCCACGTGCACGTCGGCGAGCGCGCCGCGCTCCATCTCGAGCATGCGGTGCGCCGAGAAGTCGCGCAGCCGGCGATTGAGACGCCCGAGAGCATCCCCGAGTGGCGCCGGGGCGAGATGGATGGCGATGTCGCATTGAGCTTGCACGCTCAGCAGCGGCGCCAGCCAGCCGGCGTCGACCGCGTGCCCGGGGAGTCGCCGCAAGGCGTGCCCTCGAATGAACACGTCACACATCGAGAGGTACAGAGGATGCTCGTACCACTGCCTCGCGGTGTTTCCGCCCAAGCCGTCTGTAACTGCCGCGCGCAGCGCTTCCCCCTCGAGCCGCGCGGCGCTGATGCCCAGCGCCGACAATCGCTCGGTGGTGTGGGCACAGGACACGTCGAGCGCCTCGGGTGTGGGCTGGCGAAGCGCGACGTACACCTGACGGTCGTGACGTTTGCCATCACGGATCTGGTCGGTCCAGTAGCGGTCCATGGCCGAGTCGAGATCCGGGTGTGTCGTTGGCGCCGTCGCTGCCTGCGGCGGCGCGAGCGGGCGAATGCGAACCAGCAGCTGCATCGGATGCTCGAGGGTGTGGCACATCCGAGCGAATGCGGCCGCCGTCGCGGCCTTGCGCGCCGGGTCGAGCGCGTCGATGTCCAGGTCGCTGGTGGCGAGCACTGCGAAGTACTCGCCCTCGTCCTCGCACCGGTCGCCGCGGATGACGAGGGACCGATCCAGGCCAGGCTGCCGGCGGCCGACCGAGCTCAGCCGGGCCATTGCGCACGCAGTTCGCCACCGACCCTGCGGGCGAAACGGCGCAGCGCGATCGCCGCCGGCCCGGAGTCATCGAGCCCAACCAGGCGGTGCGCGTTCTCGGCGGTGACCACCGAGTCGTCGTCGGGGATGTCGCCGATCAGCTGCCCTCCCAGGTCGGCCATGGGCTCGCTCAGATCAGTGCCCGCCCGCGATCGATTGACGATGTAGCGAAGCTGGTGGCGCAGGCCGAGCCGGCGGAGCGCCTCGGTGCTGCGATATGCGTCCTGCACGCCACCGGCGGTGGGCACAACCACGACGAAGACGTCGTCGCATGCGCACAGCGCTGTCGTGGTCAGCGGCGACAGCTCGGGCGAGACGTCGAGGACGACGAGGTCGAAGCCCTCCATGTCGAGCTCGCGCAGCACCTCACGAACCAGGGCGGGCGTCACCGGCCACTCGGGGTTGACGGCGCGCTGCGAACCCAGAAGGACGCGGGCTCCAGACGCGTGGGTGAACATGAAATCGCTGACGCTTCGGTCCTCAGGCGGTGCGAGCGCGTAGTCGAGCAGCGTCCGCTCGGGCGCGCCCAAGCGCACGCTCACCGTCGGGCTGCGCAGGTCGAGATCGATGAGCGCGACTTTCGGCGCCGGGTGATCCTCGCTGTGGCTGGACGCGATCAGGCAGGCGAGCTCGGTCGCGAGCGTGCTCCGGCCAGTGCCACCACGCAGTGAGAAGAAGGTCACCCGCCGGGGTGCGTCGCGGCGTGGAGCGCCTGCTGCCGCGGCTGCGCTGATTGAGACTGGCTCGCGGAGCGGCTTGCGTAAGCCGAACAGGTCGATGATCGGCGCCGCGACCGCCGGCACCTCGGTGTCGGATGGCGGCTGAGCTGTACCGAAGGCTCGATTTGCGCTCCGTGATTCGGGAGCCGCGGGGGATACTGCCGCCGAGTTCGGTGGCATCGGAGCCAGGGACGACTCGAAGGGCGCCGCCACGACCTCGTATCGCAGCGTTCCCTGCCGCGGTCGCGCTACGAATAGGCTGGCGAAGACCGCCCAGTCGAGCAGCGGCCGTCCCGCGATGCGCAGCCATCCCAGTCCGGCCGCGAGCGCGAGGAGGAGGACCGCAACCGGGTCAGCGAGCGCTGCGGGAAGGGGCGACCGGACCAGTGAGTACGCGCCGAGAGCTCCCACCATCACCGTCACGAGCTGGCCGGAGTTGAGCCCAAAGGCGATGTGATCGGGGCGGTCGAAGCCGTCGGCGAACTCGATTGGGTCCATGCCGCCACTCCAAGTGATAGCGCTCGCAGAATGACAGCATGGTAGGAGCCGACCGCTCCCCCGCCGCGGACAAACCCCTCAGAAGTAGTGGCGCCGGCCGAACACCGGGTGTCCCATCCTCCCCAGGACCTCCAGAACGATCCCGACAACCACCAGACCTATCCCTATGCCCCAGAAAATGGGGTTGGTCCGCGACCAGATGTCGATCGAGAATATGTCGATGGTGGGCGGGACTCCGATCCAGCCGGCATATACCCCGACGATGATCAGGAGCACGCCGAGGATGATCATCGCGAAACTCCTATCTCCCTCAGGAATGCGGTGATCGCCGCCGCCACCTCGACCGGACGCTGCACCGGCAAATCATGCACCCCGTCGATCCACACGATCCTGGTCCGATCGCCAAGCACCTCGCGCACGTGGGCCATCGATCGCACCTTCGGAGAGTCCTCGTGGTCAGGATGGCCGGCGGGAATGAAGAGGATCGGGCAGCGAACCTTCGCCATGAGTTCGAAGCCGTTGGCGTCGAAGAGGTGGTGGGCGATCTCCATGTGATGGTCCAGGCTCAGCCGGGGCCGGAGCGTGCCCGCCCCGCTGCCGTCGTCCTCGAAGTTGCCGCCGAGGATCTCCGCGGCGGTGTCCGGGTCCGACCCGTCGCGAAGCGGATTCGACTCCATCCAGGCGCGCAGCATCGCCCGCGTGATCCCCTTCATCTCGGGCGGGCGCATGGTCTGCTCGGCCATCTCCCAGGTGGGCCCGAAGTAGGCCTTGAGGTCGCCGGCGCCCCCGTCGATGCAGACGACAGCGAGTGCCAGATCGGGATGGTCGACGGCGACGGTAAGCGCCACGGTCGCGCCCCAGCTGTGGCCGACCACCACCACGGGCGATGGGTGCACCTCGGCGAGCAGCGCCGCGAGATCGGCGGACACGGTGGCGAAGTCGTAGCCGCTGTCCGGCCGATCGCTTCGCCCATGCCCCGGCAGGTCGACGGCGACGACCCGGTGCGCGGGAACGAGGTGCTGCGCGACCAGGTCCCACCAGCGCGCATTGCTGGCCAACCCGTGGAGCGCGAGCACCACAGGCTCGCCGCCAGCGTGGTCGCGCACCGACAGCGCGAGGCGTGGCGTGGCGACCCGGTGCTCATCGATCGGATGCGGCATTGCGTCAGCGATTGTCGCCGAGGACGGCATCCCGCCCGGTAGCATGGCGGCGCTGGCGGGACGGTCCCGCTCGGTCTGTGAAGGAGCCACAGCCTTGTCGGCGATCGAGCCGTACACGCGGCGGATGCTCGGCAGCGTCCAGCCCATCATCGTTGCCAATCGGGCCCCGCTCGTCCTGCACGCGGCGGACCCGTATCGGAACACGCCCGAACGCCTGGTCAAGGGCGCCGGCGGACTGGTCACGGCGATGACCTCGCTCGCCGCTGCGACCGACGCCGTCTGGGTTGCCCTCGCCCGCGACGCTGCCGATCGCACGCTGGCCGAGCGCGGCGACCCGGCCGAGCTCACCACCGACGACGGGACCACCCTCAAGGTCGCCTTCGTCGAGCCGACCGCGCAGGCATATGACCTCTACTACAACGTGATCAGCAACCCGCTGCTCTGGTTCATCCAGCACTACCTCTGGAACCTCGCCCGCGAGCCGATCGTCGACGAGATGATCAAGCACGCGTGGGTCGACGGCTACGTCACCGTGAACCAGATGGTTGCCGACCGCGTCATAGCCGAGGCGGAACGTACCAAGAAGCCGCCCCTCGTCTTCGTGCAGGACTATCAGATGTACTGCGTGCCGGGGATGATCCGCGAGCGGCTCGAGGGCGTACGCATCCAGCACTTCGTGCACATCCCCTGGCCGACGCCGCAGTACTGGACCATCCTCCCCAAGCACATGCGCGATGCGATCGTGCGCGGTCTGCTCGGCTCCGACATCATCGGCTTCCAGACGGATCGCGACGTGCGCAACTTCCTGCTCACGTGCGAGCAGAACCTCGGGCTCACCGTCGACCATCGCGAGCGCACCGTGTTCTTCGAGGGGCGAGCGGTGTGGGTGCGCAACTATCCGATCAGCATCGACCCCAAAACCTTTATCCAGCACGCAGAACGCCCCGAGGTCGCCGCCGAGGAGGAGCGGATCGAGCAGTGGCGGCCCAAGCACCTCATCCTGCGCGTCGACAGGACCGACCTCAGCAAGAACATCGTGCGTGGATTCCTGGCGTACGAGCGCATGCTCGCGGCCCACCCCGAGCTGATCGGCGACGTGCTCTTCTGGGCCTTCCTGCAGCCGAGCCGCCAGGATATCGACGACTACCGCGCCTACCTCGGCCACGTGCTCAGCGTGGCCGCGCGCATCAACCGCGAATTCAGCCAAGCCGGATGGACGCCGATCCGGGTCGAGATCGACGACAACATGGAGCGGGCGATCGCCGGGTACCGCAATTACGACGTGCTGCTCGTCAATCCCATCTACGACGGCATGAACCTGGTCGCCAAGGAAGGCCCGCTGGTCAACAAGCGCGACGGGGTGCTCGTGCTCAGCGAGAACGCCGGGTCACACGAGGAGTTGGGGGATCACGCGCTCACCGTCAATCCATTCGACATCGCCGAAACCGCCGAGGCGCTCTACTTCGGATTGATGATGGATCTGCCCCAGCGCCAAGTGCGACTGCGCAAGATCCGCGATACGGTGATGACCAATGACATCACCCGCTGGATTGCCAATCAACTGCAGGATCTGCGCGAACTGATTGGGTAGCGGTCCCGCGAGCCGGGCCGGCCAGGTCAGTGGTTGAAGCCGGCGAACCCTGCGATGAAGAGCCAGCCGATCACCGCGAACACCGAGACCCAGATCGCGATCAGGATCCGGCTGTCGGCAAGCCGGCGATGGCGGAGATAGCGAAGACGAACTGCGAGGTCGGCAGACCCATCAGGCTGGTCGCGGGGGAGTCGGTGAAGTGGAGAAGATTCCGCCATCTGCAGTCTCGAACGGGGCTGCCCTCGGGGTAGTTACGCCAGCCGAGGTACGCGCAAGTATCATGCAGACCTGCCGAATTGTGGGTGAATTTGAGGGCCGCGCCGCGATTTCCCACACCTGGAGGTTATGTGGACGGCGACGCGCCCGATAGCACCGACCCGATCGCGCTCGCTCGCCAGGTCGTCGAGGACGCCATCCACATGGCTCGCGCCGAGTTCGCCGTGGTCGCCACGGAGCTGCGCCGGGCGGTCCTCCAGCTGGCGATCGCGATCGCGTTGATTATGGTCGCGGCGGTGTTCCTGCTGATCGCGGTGATCGAGGCGTTGAATGCATTGCCCTCGGGGCTGGGCATTCTCGGCAGCGAGTGGGTGCGCTGGCTGGTGCTCGGCGGGATCTTCCTGATCCTGGCGGGGGTGCTCATCTATATCGGGCAGTCGCGGGCGCGCAAGGCGATCAAGCGAGGACGCAAGCAGGTGCAGGGCACGTTGAAGGAGGATGCCGAGTGGCTCCGGGAACTGACGAAGCGCAGCGTCAAAGGGAGCTGACCAAGCAGGCGCTCGCACAGAGCGCCGGCAGGCTCGAGCAGCGGGTGCGCGCTGAACTGGACTGGAAGGCACGCCTGCGCCGCGACGGGCCGCGGATCGCAGCGATCGGCGGGGCGGCGATCGTGCTCGTCGGGACGCTGGTGATCATCCGTTCGCGGCTGCGCCACGGGAGCGAGGAGGAAGTGGTGGCGCCGACCACGCTCGAGGACCTCGCCGCCGAGCTGCAGGCGCTCCGCAAGGAGATCAAGAAGGGCGGCGACAAGACGCCGATCTGGCAGTCCGTGGTGCTCCGCGGGGTGAGCGCCGCTGGCGCCGCAGGGGGCGCCTATGTGGCCAAAATGATGGTCGACCGTCAGGCGGCTACGGCAGGCGCCGCACCGCGATCGTGATCCTGCCGATGGCGCAGAGGGCGCCGTCGTCGTTGGTGATCTCGACGTCCCAGATCCAGGTGGTCCGCCCGCGGTGACGGGGCTTCGCCTCGGCATGGACGGTGCCGGTGGTGATGGGGCGGAGGAAGCTCGTGTGGTTGGACATACCGACCGCGATGTTGCCGGCGGCGTGGACACCGAGATAGGTGCCGACTGAGGCGAGGGTCTCGCCGATGGCGCAGAAGACGCCGCCGTGGACGATCCCGAAGGGCTGGAGGGTCTTCGGGGTGACCGGGACGGTGCCGATCATCAGGTCCGGTGTGGTCTCGACGAGCTGGAGCCCGTAGATGGCGTCGAACGTCGGTATCTGATCCGGATCGAGGCTCGCCATCTGGCGGGCAAGTGTCGCACGAGCCCCGGGCGGGGTCGCGGTCAGTGCTTGACGAGCAGCTCGGTCAGCGCGCCTTCGTGCGAGGAGAGGAGGGTGTGGAGCTCGAGCATCTCGTCACCGGTGATGGGATCGGCGACGTCCGGGAAACCCTCATCGATGGCGGGAACCTTGTTCTCCTCAGCCTCGGTCTGGAAGATGATCTGGAGGAGGTTCTCGTCGTTGCAGGACGCGCAGGTGACGCGGACCAGGGCGCGGTTGCCCTGCTGAGCGAGCACATTGATCCCGCAGTCGGCCATGTTCTCGCCACACGCCGAGCAGCGGTACCGCCGGGCCTGGAAGCGGAGCAACTCGAGCAGATCCATCACTGACCAGTATATGCCGCGTGCCGGGGCCGGAAACGAGGGCCGAGTTGGGTGTGCCGGGTACACTCGACGGCCTCCGCTGGGGAGTGGCCAAGTGGTAAGGCAGCTGATTCTGGATCAGCCAATCGGAGGTTCGAATCCTCCCTCCCCAGCCACCCGACCCTGAGCACCGATTTCAATTCATTTCAACCGATTTCACGATCGGCGAGGGGTCGTCAGGGCACACATCGAGTCACCCGCTTAAGTCGATGCTGTAGTTGGGTTTTGCGGGTTAGTCGTTGAACACTTTGCGCTGCGGCAGCACGCCGCGGAAGGGCGCAGGGTCGATCGCCTCGGTCGCTCCCGGCAGGTCCCGTCCCGCGATGATCTGAACAGAGCTAGCGCTGGTGACGGCGGAGGACGGCGAGCAACTCCACCTGCGAGTGCACACCGAACTTGTTGAAGATCGTCACCAGGTGGTTGCGTACCGTGCTCGGGCTGAGGTGGAGCTCCGCAGCAATGACCGACACGCGTTGGGCGTTGAGGAGGCGGATGAGGATCTCTCGCTGCCGGCTGCTGAGCTCGTCGAGCTGGGAGTAATCCGTGGCAGCGGGAAGGGTGTCGATGGCGTCCATCACACCTGCGGCTTTGAGCTCGGCAGCAATGCGTCGAAGGCGCGCCTCTA